>Ga0209437_100299_pt1 | contig 69659 bp, 66 predicted proteins | sample AraplaL_Cvi_mTSA_FD_184266 | JGI IMG/M metagenome (GOLD analysis project Ga0209437, IMG submission 184266) | Arabidopsis root microbial communities from the University of North Carolina, USA - plate scrape CL_Cvi_mTSA (SPAdes) (version 2) | ecosystem: Host-associated > Plants > Roots > Endosphere...
GTTAAATGGAAATTGGTAAATAATTATCTTTGTCTATGCTGCTAAAGCATAGGCTGCATTTCTTTGCCAGCAAATAGGTGGTCAATTTTGCCACGGAATAGGGTGTAACATATCTCCGAAACGCCCATAATATTCACGTAAACAGACTCAATGATATTGACTACACCCATTTCTCAACAATTCACTTTCAAACTCCTCCTTTAATTGTTCAGGATTGAGCCTGAGTGAATCCTCCTTATTCCGTATTTCTCTGCGTTGACCCTCTAAGTGCATTTTATCAAAAAAGGTATTTTTGGGCACTTGGGATTTGTAATGGGATAATGCGCATATAGATGACGCTCCGTAAATGTCTTTGTCCAAAAAAACGATCTGATCGCGCCTTAATTTTTTAAGTGTCTCCTGGTTATAGGAGATAGCCACAAGTTGAGCCCCTTTCTTGTTATACCTTCCCGAATTAAACAAGTCCATCACTATCTCTATAATATATGGGTGAATCTTAGCATCCAAATCATCTATCCAGAATACTCCCCCCTCTATCAGCACTTTGACTATAGGGCCAAGTATGGCGACTAACTTTCTTGCTCCTGATGATTCCTCTTTATTTAACTCAAAAAAAACTTCTTCAACGGCTCTGTTCCCGGCATCATATTTTATGTGGCTCGTCTTTAATGTCATTTTGGATAACAGATCCTCCCATATGCTTAGTTTACCATTGAGCGGTTTTGCTCTTTGCTTTTTAATGTCGATAAATCCAAGGTCACATTTTTTGATAATCTCATTTAACATTGTGTTATAAATTGGGTTGACAAGTAATTCAGCAGCGGAGTTAATAGCATCCTCCGTCCCTGGGTCTGAGTAAATAATGTTCTTTGTAAACCAATCCGATACCTCCACACCCATATCAATATTAAACTGAGCCAGGACAGAAATATAGAGGGTATCCTTCCTGGTTAATTCAGTAAGCATTTGTAACTTGTTTTTAAAGTTGGTAGGGAAGTGTTTTATTATCTCGTATTCATTTTTCGTCCTGATGAACACGGTTTCCTCCCGCCGTTTTTTCCTTAAATAAAGCCACTCAGAAATTATTCTCCTATTATTGCATGTAAAGCCATATCTGTAGGTAACATCGTTAATGATCATCGTACATTCAAACAAGCTGGGCTGATGCTCCGTTTCGGTACTTAGTTTAAATGATTCAATACTGTAAGTTTTGGTAAAAGCCGTTTCTTTAGCGGAGTTAATAACCATGTAGCGCATCACATCAAATGCCCGAAATAAATTGCTCTTACCCGAGGCATTGGCACCAAGTAAGGCAATCGACTTGAGGACCCCGATGGATTGAGTTCCTGACTGAGAAACAGAAACGTTCCCGGTATACTCCTTTATAGCGCGCGCTTCGAGATCTAAAGTGGACGTACCCTTAAATGACCGGTAATTGGATAGCGTGAATTTCAGTAACATGATACAGTGAATTGGTAATCCAATGCATTATGATCAATGCCCATAATGCATTGGATATTTATAGTCCTGGTGAATCCTGACTTAATAACTTTGATATTAATTTACATTCTGCTCATACAGGTATGTTAGCTTATACTTGTGGGTATAGCCATCCAAAGCAACAAGATCATCGTCTCTCCTAAACAATGCCTCTGCGGCATAAATAAATTTGGGATATTTAGCGTATACCTTTTGCAGGTTTGCTATAGTAAGCGGTAGAATAGGTTCAGACAAACCTGGACTAAAATAATATCGCTCCGTTGGATTAGGTCCTTTTACCTGCTGGATTAATTTAGTACGACTATAAATGAATAGTCCTTTATTTTCCAGGATACGATATCCGATATTATTAAAAAAACGATAGTCATGGTCATCTTTGCTATAACCAAATACTTCATTTTTGTGCAATAGCTGCTTTTTACCTTCGTGAGTTAAGGTCACGTTACTAGTCTCAAAAAAATCATTTATTCTAATTTTATTGCCACTATAACTTAGTTTATGATTCAGATAATCATTAACTGTTAGATACAAGCCTATTGTTTGGCCTTTTGCTACTGTATTTTGAACAAACAATGCCATTGGAAGCGCCAGGAATAATAATTTGATAGTTTTCATTGGGATTAAATAATATTGTTAAACATTGGTTACAATTTCATCATGCACATGGAAAATCGGGGTTCTCTCTGTTTGTATTGACTTAAAATCTTGCCATAATAGCCAATATAGCTCTGCTTTCAGAATTCACTAAGTCTGGTGTAAAAGCGTTTGACGAAGGGATATATGAGTTAGGATTAAAGTTGGTTGCCGGGTTTGTCTGATAACCGGTTGGGCTGGTAACACCCCCATGACCATTGAAGTAAGGAATATTCATGAAACGGTGTACTATTTCAAAACGAACGGTTAACCACTGATTAGGATTATAATCCCAAGAGGTAGAAGCATCCCATCCAGCCATTTTCGAGCCAGGTGTAGAAGCTGCTAAAAATCCGTCAGTAGCTTGTCCTGGAGGTACCAAAGCTAAATAGCGACTTGGGTTTGACATAAATCCGCCGCCGATTGTCCACCCCCATTTCATGCCGTCACCAAACCAAAGCCTGTTGTAAACCATGCCACTAATGAAGTTAGATGCGTTTTTGCCAAAAGGTGAATAAACAACTCCTCCCGGAGCGGTACCATTTTGAACGCCAAAGTCGGCGGTGACAGTAAATGCAGCACGTTTAATGCCTGACCCTTTTTTATTCGCCGCATCGAAATACAAATGCTGAAAAGAGTTATCGGTATGGTATCTTTTTACTCCGGGAGCACCGGCTACATCGGTACCAAAGTAATTATTAGAGACCCATGAAATAGATGAGTTCGGCCTGTTCACTACAGAAAAGCCTATACCTGGCATTTTATTAAACACACCATAGGATTGCCAACCATTGATGATCCAAATCTCGACTTTGGTTTTCAGGCTGGGGAACATCTGTACGCGGACACCATTAAAAAACCAGGGCGTATTATCCGAGGTATAAGAAGGCTGATAACTCCAGTTTTCAAAGTTATTATAGGAGTACATGCCAATGTACGACATGAAAATACCCATATCCACATTGATACCATGCCATACATTAAAATGATAGCCGGCATACGCCTCGCTTAAATACCGGTATGCATCCGGCAAATCATATTGCCCCTTATATCCGCTATAATCGTTACGGGGTACCACCGTAGAACGCGTTCCAAATTGGGTCATAATACGTCCCCGTACATTGGCATAATGAAAATCACCACCAATGCCTACAAAGGATAGATCCACCTCCCGGTTTCTAGCTAAAGCAGTTGACCCCGTTACCGTATTATCGATCGGGTTTCTATTTGATGCTGTATAATTCACATCAAAAGTAAAGTCACCTGTAAAATAGGCATTATCCAATAATTTTGAAGTTTGACGATTTTGCCCGTTAACCCAAGAGAAATCGGCATAAGCCAGGGGATCCGGCTCCGGTACAACTTTTTTCAGCGTATCGGTTTTGGTAGTATCTACTTTTGTCTTAGTTAGGGCAGCGATATTTGTGCCGGCCGATGCACATAAAATAACACAGAATAATAGGAGTAATAGGGTAAATAATTTTTTCATGCTTTAAATGGTTTGGATTGAGTAGTGATTAATAAATTATTTGTATTTGATATTTAAACGCCCTTGCTACTTTGATGCCAAGAGACCCAAAATCAATTAAATAATTAAAAATCAAATACTTACAAAAACAAGAAAAAACATTAAACCGGAAGATAACGCCAAACTGGTGAAATCAGATTGCCAAAATGGATTAGAAAAAGAAAAGAAAAGGAATCTCAGAGAATAACAATTTAAAAAATTATTAAAATGAAAATAAACTAACCATTTAAATCATTTATTTGATATTTTGTTAATGGATTACTCATTAAATACAATAAAAAAACACCATAAGCTATTAAAAACATGTCAATATGGGAATTTTATTAAAAAAAAGTTAATTTAAAATCCATTCGACGGTTATTAATAACAAATAAATAACAGATGCAGAAACCGCATTTAAGTTATTTTATTTAAACTAATCTCAAGCTAATGCCAAATAAAAAGAGGCTATTCCCTGGTTTACGAGATAGCCCCTTGTTGAATAAAAGAGATTAAAATGCTTAGAGATTGTATTCCTCCAGTTTACGGTATAAAGTTGATAAGCCAATTCCAAGCATCTTAGATGCCTCAGTTTTATTGCCTTTAGACTGCGTCATGGCTTTGCGAATGTATTGGCTTTCAATACTGGCCAGATTGAAGGTTGGTGCGGTATCTTCGTTTTCATGGTGAGATGCAAAGTAGTCACACTGCAACAGTTCGGATGTAAGCGTATCTCCATTAGCAATGATCACAACCCTTTCCATTACATTTCTTAGTTCGCGAACATTTCCTTTCCATGGACCCTGAATCAGTTTTTTTCGGAAGGTATCGTCCATTTTATTAACCTTTTGATTCAATCTGGTTGAAAACTCCTTTAAAAAATGGGCCGCTAGAACTTCAATATCCTCACTCCGCTCCCGCAATGGCGGAAGGTAAATGGTGAATACCGCTAAACGGTAAAACAGGTCCGGCCTGAAATGACCATTCTCCGCCTCTTGTTTTAAATCTTTATTAGTAGCAGTTATAATACGGACATTAACCTTTGTCTCTTTTGAGTCGCCTACCCGATGAAAAGTTCCATCCTCCAGCACACGCAACAGCCTGGCTTGCAATTCCAGATTCATTTCGCCTATTTCGTCAAGAAAAAGGGTGCCGCCATCAGCTTCCTCAAAAAGGCCTTTTCTATCTTTTAAGGCGCCTGTAAAGGCACCTGCAACATGCCCAAAGAGTTCGCTTTTTAAAAGATCGCTTGAAAACGAACTACAGTTTACTGCTATGAACGGCTTGTTTTTCCGGTCACTTTCCTGATGGATCGCTTGTGCGAACACCTCTTTACCGGTACCTGTTTCGCCCAATAATAAAACTGTTGTGGGGGTGCGGGCCACTTTTTTTGCTAAGGCAATGGCTTCTGTAATAACTGCAGACTTACCCAAAATATCGGTAAAGGAACGTTTTTGATTCGGCTTTCCTTCAAGTTGCCGGACCTTAAATTGCAAATCCGCCTTTTCCGCTGCTTTATTTACGATAGGAATGATCCTGTCATTATCGTCACCCTTCATTATATAATCAAAGGCACCGTTTTTTATTGCTTTTACACTGTCCTTAACCGTTCCAAATGCAGTAAGATTGATCACTTCAACATGGGCATACGAATCTTTTATTCGCTTGACCAGTTCCACACCATTAGCATCCGGTAGCTTAACATCGCTTATTACAACCCGTATATCATGAGTTTCCAAAAACTTTAATCCGGCCCTAGCCGATGGTGCATGCAAAACATTATAACCTTCAGCCTCTATGATCCTTGACAGCAGACCTCCAAATTTATTTTCATCCTCAATAATTAGTATAGTCGATAGCATTGTGTAGTATTTGTTATTTATTTAAGGGGTATAAGTAAACCATATCGTTTTGAAAACTCATTTTGGCCACGCCAAAAATGTGCCTGTTTTTCAAATATTGCGTCTGGAGCTAAATTTCAGGGTTTATTACTTCTAAAGGGGATTTTTGAAACAGCATCACATCCACCATTTTGATATATTCCTTGTCAAAATGGTAAATTATAACCTCAATTTGATTCTTTACAAACCATGATTATCAAAACGATAGGCATGACGCACCAGGTTGGCAATTTTAATTAGCGCAAAAGACAGAGGCACACAATTCAATAAATTGAATATCAATACTTTAACAAAGAAGCATCACTAAGAAAAAAACAATGGCACATTACTTGACAATGGCATTTAAAATATTGTCAAAATGATATATCGGTACTTCAGTCTGATCTTTTACTTCTCAAACGTTACACATCTATGAGCATCAAAAACAATCTGCGCGCAGGCATTGGTTTCCTCTTCGTGATCGCTTTATTGAGCTCGGGACTGGCGGCTTACTATTTATACCGGTTATCAGAAGATTCAAAGGATATTTTAAGGGATAATTACGATTCTCTGGTATATTGTAAAAACATCGACCAGATGCTTGATCTTCCCTATACGCTCTCACCTGAACAATTAAAAACCATTGAGCAAAATATTAAAGCCGAACAAGGCACAATGCCAGAACCAGGCGAAAAAGAGTTAGCGCGTAATCTATATAATGATTTCAAGATCTACATAAAACATCTGGATGCCCCAAAGGTCCTTAATGATTTACGTTTGAGAATGAAGGAGTCTATTTATGCCATTATGCAGGTTAACATGCAGGCCATAAAATCCAAAAACAGGATAGCAAACAATGATGCAAACCGGGCCATCATTATTGTTGCTTTAATCGATTCCTTTTGTATCATTATCGCGTTGCTTTTTGTGATCCGTTTTCCTGATTATATTACCAAACCCATAGAGGAATTAAACGAGGGGATAAAAGAAATTGCGAATAAAAATTATGACAAACGCCTTTCTTTTACTTCTAAAAATGAATTCTGGAGTTTAGCTGAGGCTTTTAATCAAATGGCAGCAAAATTATTTATTTACGAAAACAACAACCAGGCAAAAATAAAGCAGGAGAAATTAAGAGTTGAAACTATTGTGAAAAATGTAACCGACGGTATTATTGGATTCGATGAAAATGCCGTAATCATATCAGCCAATCCGGTTGCTGTTAAATTATTAGGTATCGGAGAAAGAGACATTATGGGTATATCAGCAAAACAAGCGGCGGCAGACAATGATCTCCTTGATAAACTAATAAATGAAACCGGGCAAGTAAAAGATTTGAAATTGTATCTGGATGGTAAGGAAAGCTATTTCACAAAAGAGCTTTTTGAAATATATACTCCCGACGAGGATTACCCCTTTGGCAAAAATGAAGATTCCACAAAACGTATCGGCTATTTTATATTATTAAAAAATATAACCCGGTTTTATAAACTCGACGAGGCTAAAACCAATTTTATAGCTACTATCTCCCATGAATTGAAGACCCCGATTTCGTCCCTCAAAATGAGTTTAAAATTAATGGAAGACAAGCGATACGGGGTTGTAACAAAATTCCAGAAAGAGCTTATCAATAATATAAATGATGACAGTGACCGCTTATTAAAAATCACCGGTGAATTACTGGATATGGGTCAGGTTGAGACAGGAAAGCTATTGCTTAACTTTGGAAGCACCCACCCTAAAAACATTATCCAATATACTAAAGAAGCCATCAGGTTTATTGCCGAACAGAAGGAAATAACTCTAAACATTAAATGTCCTAAAAATCTGCCGGAAGTATGGGCCGATCCGGATAAAACAGCCTGGGTACTGATTAATTTTCTATCAAATGCTATAAAATACAGTTCCAGGGCATCCGTGATCGACATAACGGTTAAAAAAGCCACCTCCACCCAACTTGAATTTTCAGTAAAAGATTACGGGAAAGGCATAGATGAAATTTACTTACCAAGAATTTTCGAAAGGTATTTTAAAGTTCCCGAATCTGATTTTACGGTATCAGGAACTGGCTTAGGGCTGGCAATTGCAAAGGATTTTATAGACGCGCAAGGAGGCGATATTGGTGTGGAAAGTAAGATTGGAGAAGGTACAAGGTTTTTCTTTACTTTACCCATAAGTTTGGTCTGAATATCTATTAGTTCTTTCGCCATCCATCTCTTGTCCTTTTACCCAAACTTTGATGAACAACAATGTCTTCTGAAAAATTAACCTTTATATTTAGTTTATCTCTTGGCTATTAAGATAAATATTTTTTGTTCTGGTCATTTTTATTCCGTCATACGCAATTTTCCTTTCTTTACCGGATTTATCTTTCATTACCGAATTTTCTATTGTGGCGAAATGCACATCATCTAGTACAATCGGATACCGGGCGTCATCCTGGGCGAAGTTAACTTTGAGGTCATCAATCATGATTCCATTCACATGTCTGATGTAGAAGATACTTGCCGGAAGACTTTGCCCAAACATCTCCGGCGTAGGATACCCCGCATCTTTTTCCTTAACAGAGGGCACATTTCTTTCCTGGATAGAGCCGCCCCCATCCAGATCAAGAACAATATGACGGAGCTGAACATTTTCTACGTAAGTGCCGGGATATCCGGTAATCGAAGAAGTCCTGTGACTATGACCATCTGACACGATATTGCTAATCGTGACATTACGGAGACAGGGGATATAGGTAGCAGTATCTGAAAGCATTCTGTCCGGCCGATTGCCAAGTCGAATGAAAATTGGTGTCAGTGTCGACCTGATATTGATATTGGTAACCGAGATATCTTCCGCCCTTCCCCCATCAACACATTCAATCGAGATACCGGATACGCTGGCAGGCGCCGCAGTGATATTGGGATATTTTTTAGCCGTTTGGCGGATCAAATCAACCGTGCAAGGGCCAACAGTACAGCTGTCTATTTTAACATTTTTAAATCCGCCATAGCCAGGCGTGCCCAATTTAATAGCGTTGCAATTACTTTTCACCTCGCAGTTGGAAACGGATACATTTTCACAAGGTTTGTACCTTATATTGCTTTTTAAACAAATGCCGTCGTCATCACTGTCCCCAGGACCAAAGCCAGGCCAAAAGCAACAAGCAAAACCAAAAACAGCAACCGGACGATCAGCCCCGGAAGCAACAGTCACGCAAACAAAAAGTACAATGATCACAAGCCCCGAAAGGGGCTTGTTTGCTGCCGGCTGTTGCGGTCTGCCGTGTATGATTTAATCGCATGTCCTTCAAGGGGACAGGATAAAGGCGCAGAAGAAACCGCTTCGCCCATTTCACTCCATTACGTTCCGTTCATTCCCTCATGGATAAACCACAATATATTGACCCCTGTCGGCCGATTTTACTTTGACTCCTTTCTATTATTGTAACCAAGTAGTTAGTAATGCAGACAAAATTGGCGAAGAGGGGGCAATCAAAATGTTTTTTCCAATGAAAAAGTATATGATAAAGCTTTACCGCCAGCCAGTAAACGTTAAAGATACGACAAAAATCATTTCTTTGTTATTGCATTATTAAAAGACATCCGCTTCTGAGAATGTCTTTATAATTAACTAAACTATTAACTGAATAAAGAACGATTGAAGCCTTTTATAGTATGCCGTTATACGTACCTTAGCACCTGCGACGGCTAAGTAACACCAGGATGATAAAGGTGTATCAGCCCGTTATTTAACATAAACTTTTAAACCGCTGTCCAGGTATTTCAGGTAGCTCGCCGCATCGTAATCTGCACCCTGTGGCGTTACCAAAGGCTCTTGTGTATCAGGATCAAGCAATACGTAAAACGGCTGCGAATTGGATATGAATTTTGAAGTTTGCAGATAGCTCCATTTATTGCCGATGGTTTGTATTTTTCTTCCTTCGGGCGTGATGGTCTGTTCTGCTTTAGCCAGATCTGTCTTATCGTCAACGTATAATTGGATCAGTACATAATCCTGTGTAATTCTTTGATATACCTGTTTGTCGGGCCACACGTTAGCCTCCATTTTTCGGCAGTTCACACAGGCATGGCCCGTAAAATCAATCAACACCGGTTTATGTGCCTTTTTTGCATAGGCAAGGCCTTCATCATAATCAAAAAAGGGATTGAAGCCCCTTGGCTTATCAAACAGATCCGCATATTTATGCGGTTGCGTATCGCTAATGGTATTGCCGGTATTTTGATCATTAGCGTTCATCCCCGGATTAGACAAATCAAAATCCTGGGTAGCCTGCGGCGGAAGAAACGCACTGATTGATTTGAGCGGGGCACCCCACAGCCCGGGTATCATATACATGGTGAACGCCAAAACAATAATGGCCAGAAAAAGCCTTGGCACTGAAATAAACTTCAGATCGCTGTCATGGCTGAATTTTAGTTTTCCCAATAGGTAAAAACCCATCAATGCAAAAATTACGATCCACAATACCAGGAAGATCTCCCTGTCCAACCAATGCCAATGATAAGCCAGGTCCACATTGCTCAGGAATTTGAGAGATAGCGCCAGCTCCAGGAAACCTAACGTAACCTTTACGCTGTTAAGCCAGCCGCCTGATCTGGGTAACGACTGAAGCCAGCTGGGAAACATAGCAAACAATACAAACGGGATGGCTAATGCCAGCGCAAAACCCAGCATGCCAATAGCCGGGCCCAGTAAGGCCCCGGTAGTGGCCGCCTGGACCAACAGTGTACCAATAATGGGGCCGGTACAGCTAAAAGATACCAGTGCTAATGTAGCCGCCATAAAGAATAACCCGGCCAGGCCGCCTTTGTCGGAGTTCTGATCCATTTTATTTACCCAGCCAGAAGGCAGGGTGATTTCAAAAGCGCCCAGAAAAGATGCGGCGAACGCCACGATCAACAGGAAGAAACCAAAGTTGAATATCCCGTTGGTTGATAAACTATTTAAGGCGTCGGCGCCGAAAATTACGGTTACCAGGAGCCCCATAACCACATATATGGCTATTATACTGATACCATAAACAGCCGCTTTGCCTACCGGGCTCCCCTTTTTATCACCCGATTTGGTGAAGTAGCTAACAGTTAACGGTAGCATTGGAAAAATGCAGGGCATTAACAGGGCTGCAAATCCACCGACTAAACCGGCTAAAAATATAGCCCATAGTGTTTGTTTGCTTTGCTCTTTGGAAGTAGCTTTTAATGCGCCCTTTTCGCTTTTTTTGTCCACTGCTTTTTCCCGGCTGCCGTCTTCTTTTGTTGTCCCGGTGGTTTTTGCAGCCGGGGATGGATGAATAGGGGTAAATTCTATACCTAAGGTTGAAGCACTGTCCTGGGCCTTTGTCTCATTTTGGACAAATACGGTCCCTGTAATCAGCAGCATAAGTAAAATGATACGCTTCATTAATCTTCGTTTTTCTAAGTTGTGATATTCGTTGCAATCATCTGGAAGTTTTTATCACGCAAATCAGGAACAAGCCTGGAAAAAATCAGGCAAAGGCATGGCCTGGGTTATCCCCAAATCCGCTTTGATCCCAGGAACTTTAATGATTTACTTTACGGGTATGCTAAAGTCGATATCTTCAGGAGGTAAGCACTTCTGGTCGTTACAGGTCATATACTCCAGCTTCCCGCTTACTGTAACCTGCCTGACCTTCAGTTTAATTTTTTGCTGAAAAATCACGCTGTTTTCAAAAAAGCCAACCTCCATTCCGAAAGCTTTTTCCATCCGGGTAACGGGCTTGGGTTCGGTAGTTTTACCTACCAGGGTAAAAGTATTTGACGGGGCAAAATCGATGGTTGTTTTCACGGGGCCGCCGTCTTTAACAAACTGGGAGTACACGTGCCAGCCGGCGTCGATAGTTGCTTTGATAAATACCACCGCTTCAGTTGCGCTGGTTTTCCTGGCGGCATAGCTCCACTTGACCGGTTGCAAAATTTGCGATCTGCTTTGTAGTGCGAATAAGATCAGTACAATGACTATCGTTGTAAATTTTTTCATTTCGTTTTTTTAATTAATTATTGGATAACAGGCTCGTTTAAGCGGGAAATAGGTTGATACCCTGTAAAATCCGTATCTGTGGAGATATAGCCTGTTTTGACGGGTTCTTCCTTTACCAGGTCTGTACTCAGGTACTTTTTATTGCTATCGCACAAAAGGGTAACCACTACTGTATCCGGTCCCAATTGTTCCTTTAGTTTAATAGCGCCGATAACATTGGCGCCGGACGATATTCCTACGGCCAACCCCAATTGTTTGGATAGCTTTTGGGCCATAATAATAGCGTCACCATCACTGGCCTGCACAACCTCATCCATGGTATCCAGCTTTACAATTGCCGGTATAAACTCATCCGAAATTCCCTGTATACGATGGCTGCCTACCTTATGTCCGGTTGTTAAGGTTGGCGATTCAGCAGGTTCCAGGGGATGGATCTTAACTGTGGGATTCATCAATTTCAGGTATTTACCCGTGCCCATTACCGTTCCGCCTGTACCTACACCGGCCACAAAGGCATCAGGTTTAAGACCCAGACCAGCGAGTTGCTCCCATATTTCGGGCCCGGTGGTCATTTCATGCGCTTCGGCATTGTACAGGTTTTCAAATTGCCTCGGCAAAAAAACGCCGCCATGGGCAGCTAATTCTTCGCTTAATTTGATGCTGCCCAAAAAACCACCCTGCTCCTTACTGATCAATAATACCTCGGCACCCATGCTTTTGATAATGTCAATCCGCTCTTTACTTAACCAGTTGGGCATAATGATTTTCACGTTGTGGCCCAGCGCCCTTCCTATTGCGGCAAAGGCAATGCCGGTATTCCCGCTGGTAGCCTCAATGATGGTGCGGGCAGATACTATATTCCCGTTTTTATAAGCCTTGTATAAGATATATAGGGCCATCCTGTCTTTTACACTGCCTGTGAGGTTATAATGTTCGCATTTTACATAGATCTCCCCAGGTTTTCCCTTATAGGTATATTGTAATTTTAACATCGGCGTATTGCCAATCAGATACCATAGGTCCCGAAACTTCTTTTCCATATTTGCAGTTAAATCCAATACTGCTATCCCGTCTGCCATACTTCTATTTTTATTGCTTAAATTTCCATATATCCTATAATAGTATCAATTACTTTCAAAAAAAACGTAAATTTTATGGCTAATGGTAATAATAGTTCGTTTATTTTCAGTTTGTAAGATAATTAGTTCCTATCATTGTATGTTTTTTCAATAGCCTACTTTTTAAACTTTTATAAATGAATGATTTAGACGCGACTGACCTTGAGATTTTAAAGCTTCTGCAGCAAAATGCTTCGTTAACCAACAAGGAAATATCTTATAAGCTTTATAAATCAATTGCCACTATTCATGAAAGGGTCAGGCGGCTGAAAGATCAGGGGTACATTAAGCGTGTTGTAGCTATTCTTGACAGCAAAAAGATCAACAGAAACCTGATCGCCTTTAGCCACGTACTTTTAAATGACCATACCGCTAATACGCTAAATAACTTTGAACAGGAAGTTGCCAAGTTCCCTGAAGTGATGGAATGTTTCCAGATGACCGGGACTTTTGATTTTATCCTGCGTATAGCTACAAGTGATATGGAGGCTTATCATCATTTTTACAGGAACAAACTGGCAACGCTACCCAATATCACCACGGTACAAAGCTTCTTTGTTTTGTCAGAAACCAAGAGCGATACGGCATATCCGTTATAGATTCGTTAGTTTTTAAAGCAGGCAACACCTGTAAGAATGTTGCCTGCTTTGTGAAGTCATTTATCCGGAAGCTGACAGCGCTTTATATGGCTTAGTTATATAATATCAATAGCCAAAAATTTCCGCTAATGTCAGCTTTTTAACATCGCCGTACTGTTTTAGTATTTCCGGTGTGATCCTTTTTTCAGAACCCAGTACGCAGTAGATGTAAGGCTTGCCTTTCAGATTATCATCATGAAACTTCTGAATATCGGCGAAACTGATTTTGTCGACCGTTTCATATACCTGTTTTCGATAATCATGATCTAATCCAAGTTTTTGTGCGGCTAGGTAATTGTAAATAATGCCGTCCTGGGTGATCCGCTCTGTTGCAATATCCTGCTTAATGCCTTGCCTGGCATTTTCTAACAAAGTGTTATTTTCAGGCATATCGTTTAACAGTTCATTCATGCCGTGTATGGCATCATTCATTTTATCGGCCTGCGTACCTACATAAGCTATCTCTGAATACCTGCCGTCTTTTTTATCCGGCGATACGTATTGCGCAAAGGTTGAATAAGCCAATGCTTTTGATTCCCTGATCGTTTGAAATACAACTGAGCCCATGCCGGCACCAAAATAAGTATTAAAAACATTGATGGTCGTGGTATTATCCGGGTTATAGTTACTTGTGTTGCGCACCCAGTACACTTCTGATTGTACCATGTCATAATCGGCAAATAATACCTGGTTACTGCTTTGGCTTATTTTATCAAACACCCTGGCCGCCGGGGTTACTGCAAACTGAGCCGGCATGGTATGCAGTTTACCAAGTGTAGCTGCTAACGATGTGATTGCTGCCGGTCCGTAATAAAGCACAGTATGTTTATAGTTCATGAAGCTGTGCAATATTGTGGTAAGCTGCTCTGCGGTCACACTGTTCAACTCCGCTTTACTCAATTGATAATTGTACGGGTTATTGGGACCATACATGGCATACTGTATCAGCCCGCGCATGATCGTTGCCTTGTTAAGCTTGTTATTTTCCCTCGCTTTTTCAATACGGCCCTTAAAGGCGATAAATGCTCCTTCGTCAGCTTTGCAGTTAGCTACCAGGTTTTCAAACAAGGACACCGCTTTATCAAAATTTTCCTGTAATCCGGTAATGGTTACCGTGGTTACATCATTACCTACAGCTATATTGTAGTTGCAGGCAATGTTATAAAAGGCTTTAACCATGGCTTCTGCCGATGTTTTATCAGTACCCAAAAACTGAAGGTATTCTGCGGCAAGGGACAGTGTTTTGTTGTTCCAGCTACCCATATCAAAACGGTAAGACAGGGTAAAGAGGGAATTATCCTTATTCTGTACATACAGCATATCGGTTATGCCTACTTTGCCTTTCTGTATATCCTTTTTATAATCTACCCACTGGGGCTGTACCGGTGTTGCAGGCATGGCAGCAATGGCTTTCAAAAATGGCGACTGCGCTTCCTTATTGATAAATATTGGTGTAATTGCAGGCTTTTCAACCTTTACAATACTTTTATCTTCGCCAAGGCGCTTATAAACCAATACAAAGTTATTGCCCAGGTATTGATGAGCAAAATCAACCACCTGCTGCTTGTTCACTGTGGCCATTTCATCAAGCAGCCCCACATCATTTTGCCAGCTATTACCTTTATGCTTTATAAAAGCATCCATCAGGTTGTTGGCCCGGTTATCGTTTTTTTCAAGGGCTCTGATGTCAGCAAGACGTGCGTTGTTCACGATGGCTTTTACCAGTGTGGCATCAAAATCGCCTTTTTTGATTTTTTCAATCTGAGCCTGCAAAAGTTCTTTAACCTCATCAAGGCTTTGCCCTTTTTTAGCTCTGCCATTTAATACCAGCATGGCATAATCCTTAAAACTTTGGCTGTAAGCGCCCGCGCCCTGTACTTTCTGTTGCTGGTTCAGGTTCAAATCAAGCAAGCCTGCTTTGCCATTGCTCAGCAATTGACTCACTACCTCCAGCATGACCTGTGCGTGGCTATCATGTATCCCCGGCATACGATAGGCGATATTTATGCTTTCTGCGTCAGGGCCCAACACTTCTTTAATTACGGGAGCTTTGATTGGTGCTTCAGGAGCAGGTGTGTATTCATGCAAAGGCCTAGGTCGCATGTAAGCAAAATCGGCATCGATCTTTTTGATCACATCAGCAGGGTTAAAATCTCCTGACATGATGATGACCATATTATTAGGTACATACCAGGTATTGTAAAAATTGCGGATGGCAATTAACGAAGGGTTTTTCAAATGCTCTACTGTGCCGATAGTGGTTTGTTGACCGTAATTATGAGTTGGGAAAAGGCCATCTAACGTGGCGGCATAGACTTTACGCGCGTCGTTATCCAATCCCCGGTTTTTTTCTTCGTATACCGCTTCCAGTTCGGTATGGAATAAACGGAATACCGGATAACGGAAACGCTCGGCCTGTACCGCCAGGTATTTATCTATTGATGATGACGGAACATCTTCCTGATACACTGTTTCTTCCACAAATGTATGGGCATTGGTGCCCTGTGCACCCATACCAGCCATTAGTTTATCGTACTCATTGGCAATCGCATAGTGCGAAGCCAAGCCCGATACACTATCGATCTGATGATAAATTGTTTTGCGCGATGCTGCGTCACCTGTATGGTTATATTTGTCGTACAATTGCTCAATCTGGTCAATGTATGGTTTCTCCTTAGCCCAGTCTAACGAGCCGTATCGATCAGTTCCTTTAAAAAGCAGATGTTCTAGATAGTGTGCAAGGCCCGTATGATCTTTCGGATCATTGTTGCTTCCTGCCCGCACCCCGATCAGCGTTTGTATACGCGGTTCCTTTTTGTTAACGCTCAGGATAACCGTTAAGCCATTTTTGAGCTTGTAAAACCTTGCATGCATGGGGTCCTTGGTTACATAGCGATAGACGTAACCAGCTTCACTGACCTGTTTCCACTCGTGTTTTACCTGAGCGTTTAAACTCGATATCCCCGCGGTAACAAATAATGAAAATGCCAGCAGATATTTCCTTTTTTTAGGATTCATTTTATAAGTATATTATGGGTTATCAATTGCTTTTGGCCATATCAATCATCATGGACAGCTCATCTACGGCGGCTTCATTGCTGCCATCAAACCCGGTTAATTTAAAGCGGATATTACCATTGGCGTCGATCACAAATTTTGCCGGAATACCCACGACCTTATAGCTGCTTACCACTTTATTTTCATTGGTCCCGGGATCTTTCAGATCCATCAGCACCTGAAAGCTGTATTTTTTACCGGCTACATAATCTCCCGCGTCTTTTGTGGCGGTAGCTGTTTTTTCCCAGGTATGGATGAACAGGAATTTGACATTGGGGTCGGCCTTGTATTTCTCAACCGCCATTTGCATGGCCGGGAACGATGCCTTGCAGGGGGCGCACCAGGTAGCCCAAAAATCCAGGATCACCACCTTGCCCTTTAGATCGGCTAAAGAAACTTTATTGCCATCCAGATCTGCCAGGGTAAAGCCGGCGGCAGGCTCTTTAACCATTGCTTTGGTCAGGGTTTTGCTTAGATTCTCCAGATAGCTTTTTCTGATTGCAGCCGAGTATTCACTAAAGCCTGCATCACTGCCTTTGACCTTAATGTACAGTGTTTTAAATGCCTGGACCATTTCCGGTGTGGCTTTACCACCCTTAACAACATTTTCCAGTTTACCATAAGCTTCCTGGTTCCGGTTTAGCCGAATCAATATCTGCGCATACCTGTAGTTGAGCTGCGGATTTAAAGCGGTTGAGCTTTTATAAGCCAACTCAGCATATTTTAAGGCTTCCTTGTATTTCTTTTCCTCAAATAAAACATTGGCATAGGTGCTGGTTAAGCCCGGGTAACCGGATGCTGAAAATTTTGCAGCGTTACTGTCTCCCTTTTTACCGTTGGTGTACGATTCCGCATTGTCCATTGCTTTTTTTGCATAGATCTCCGCATGGGCTAAATCCCCTGTCTTGTGGAATGCCTCAGATAATCCACTATATGCGTTACCTTTCCAAAAATCAGCCTCCAGCGAGTTTGCGTATTCAACGGCTTTTGCCGTATTTTTCTCTTCGGCATAGGTCGAAGCAATGAGAGCCCTTACATAGTCATATATCAATCTTTCATCGACCTCACCTGTAACGAAGTTTTGCGGCGGGAACTTTTTTAACCAGTTTTTGTAAGCAGCTTCCATGTTGGCTGCGCCTTTTTCCCTGTAAATAACCTCTTGTTCCCTGACCCTTGCCTGTTCGCCTTCCGGGAATTTCTGCAGTTCCATCTGCCTTACAGAATCAGCCATTTTGGTATTCTTCAAGCGATAGTAATATTGAGCAGCTAGGATCATGTCCCTTTCCCTGTTACTCGCAGCCAACTTATTTAATTGGGTGTTCAATAGCACCTTGTCACTCTCCGCTGTTGAAGCCAGCAATTTATCCAGGTACTTTTTCGTGCTGTCCGAGGGAGCTTTTGTTTGCGCCGCCGCATTCATAAATATACCGGTCACGAACGCCAAAGCACGAATACCAGTTATTAATTTCTTTTTAATCATCATTTCTAGTTGTTAAAAATTGATTTTAACTTATTACCCAATTCTTCTTCCCGGATATTCTTCGCGATAACCTTACCATCCTTGTCTAACAAAAAGTTGGTAGGCACGACTTTTACACCAAATTCTACGGCTGCAGCATTGTTCCATCCTTTCAGGTCAGATACATGTATCCAGGGTAAACGATCGGTTTGTATGGCTTTTAACCATGCGGCCTTGTCTTTATCCAAAGAGATTCCTACGATCTCCAGTCCTTTATCGTGATACTTGTTATAATTCGCTAATACATTAGGATTTTCCCTGCGGCAGGGCCCGCACCAACTGGCCCAAAAATCAACCAGTACGTATTTTCCTTTAAACGAGGAGAGCTTGACTGGCTTTCCGTTTACGTCGTTCATGACAAAATCGGGTTTTGCCCCGATACCGGATCGTTTTTCAATTTCGACGCTTTGGGTTACCTGCTTGCCATAATATGATTTTTTAACGTTATCATTTAACAAGGCAAACAGTTTAGCCGCTTTATCAAACTGGAAATAAGCAATAAAGTGGGTGTTGACTACATAAGCGCAGATAACCGATGCCGGGTGCTCTTTGAAAAACTCCTGGTGCATCTGAAAATCCAAATCTTCCAATTTTGAATATTCGCCTTTCAGAAATGCCCTGGCTGCTGAATCGGGTTTATTCCGGTACGCCTTATTGACTGAATCAGACAGGTGGTAATATTTACCTGCATATTGTGTTACCGGCTTCCACGCCTTTAAATAGGCCTTCCAGGCGTCCTGCGTGGCGGAACCTGTAATGTCTGCTTTGAAAAGTGAATCTTTATTGGCGTGAACTGTAATATTTGTATTTTCTACAAACAGCAATAGCTGCTGGCGGTCGGCACCCGATAATTTTATCGTATACGCCAACGGTTCTGCGACAACGCCTTTAAATACAAAATCACCATTTTTAACTATAGCCGAATCCGTAATTTCATCTTTATAATACTGATGCGAAAGATAAACGGTACCGGATGTAACACCGTCTATATGGCCTTTTATGATAAAGCCATCACGATCTTTAAACGCCGAAAACGTATATAGTACTGCTATCAGCGCAACGCCGATAGCAGTAAAACCTGAATTTTTAAATTTCATAGTTATTTGATAAATGGCTATTGTCAATAACCGGGGTTTTGAGTAAGCTTACTGTTGAGTAATATTTGATTGTAAGGGATAGGCAACAACACAGCGGTCGGTTTCCAGGTCGTTGGTTTCAGCGCGCCAATTACGGCGTCAGCCTGTCCCGTTCGCTTTAAATCAAACCAGCGATGGCCAAACTCGCCAAATAGTTCCACTTTTCTTTCGTTAGCAACAGCGGCCAGCAAGTCACTTTGATCTGCGGCTGCCGTGTTCGCTAGACCAGCCCGGACACGTACCGCGTTTAAATCGGCCTGTGAACCGGAGATATTACCCTGCTGTGCCCTTGCTTCAGCCCGGATAAGGTATTGCTCGGCCAATCGCAAAACCACATTGAACTCGTTACCGGCTGTAGCGGTTACGAGCTTGTATTTGTTAATGCGGTAATACTTTACATTATTCAATGTGGTGGAGTCAACCCAACTGGCCATACGCTTATCACCGTTCTCAAAAGATTTTGTAAATGTTGGGTACAGCACATAGGCAGGCGGTGTAGTACTCGTCGTATTGGTACGGTAGTTTGGGCCAAATGTTGAATAACCGTTATAGGTGGCGAACTGCAATATGGTTTCCGTACTCGTATTAACAAAAACATTGTTCACGGCGTCCAGGCTATATATTCCGGATCCGATAACCTGCGTGGCCATAGCTTCGGCATTGACATAGTCTTTTTTGTATAAATAAACCCGGGCGAGTAAAGCGGTTGCCGCCCATTTATTTACCCTGCCCTTTTGTGCGCTTATACCGGCATAGGCCGCGGGCAATAAGCTCTGAGCGTCTTTTAAGTCAGTCACAACCTGCGCCCAAACAGCATCGACAGGTGACCGTGGCAGGAAAGAATTATCAAGCTGGGCCGCACTTAATGACAGCGGCACACCGCCAAAATAATTTACCATATTAAAATATACAAAGGCCCGGAAAAATTTAGCCTCGCCAAGCAATTGGTTTTTAAGCGCCGGTGTTACGGTCGTTGAATTTGTCAGACCGTTAATAGCCAGGTTTGCCTCGCCGATAATGTTATAAGCATATGTCCACAAATAACTTTCAGAAGTATTGTTCGTGACAGATACATTTGATGCGCCAAACTCCATGATGCCGGAGGTCGTTGAAGTATATTGCAACTCATCAGCATCCAGCCCGCCTAAATAACTGCTGTAGCCTAAAAAGTTTGGTGTATAAGTATAAGAGTATAAAGCCAGCACAGCGCTTGTTGCTGTGGCATCGGTTTTATATACATTATCTGCCGAAATCAGCGTGGGCGCAATAGGGGTGTCGACATATTTTTGACAGGCAGATAGCGCCGCACTTAATAATGCAATAAGCACTAAGGCATATTTTTTAACAACTATATTTTTCAATTTCATGATTGTTTAAATATTAAAATGAACAATTAAGGCCTATGACCATAGTACGCAATTGAGGGAATGCTATATAATTACCGGTTCCCAATGCTACGCCGGTACCCGGCTGTGTAGTTTCAGGGTCGTAAGTATACTTCTGTTTAGCCCAGGTATAAAGGTTTTGGCCCTGCGCGTAAACGGATATGGAAGACATATGAATGTCTTTAACAAATTGTTTAGGCAGTGAATAAGAAAAACTTAGTGTTTTAAATTTAATAAAGGAGGCGTCTCCCCAATTATAATCCGAGGATGAAAGGGTTGAATATGCGGGGTAATAGCCGGAATTTGCTGCCGGATAATAAGCATTGTTTCCTGATTTTGTCCATCGGTTTAAGAGCGCAGTACTTTGGTTGGCCAAATTGCCGTATGGACTGAAATTGGTTGAAAAGGTATTGTTCAGGTAACCGTTACGATGATTAAACTGAAAAGTAAAATCCAATTGGAAGCTTTTATACGTGATGGTATTGCTGATCCCTCCATAAAAAGGATGGCCATACGGCGCTATCGCCCTGTCGATGCTGTAATTTGGTGTGCCGTTTGCAGTTTTAAAAGTTGGTAAACCCGTTTGGGCATCTACCCCGGTATAATGATACAGCAAAGTAATATCCAGGGGTTGCCCGATAAAAAAGGAATTACTGTAGGATGATCTGGCTAAATCAGGGTAAGAAACCAGTTTATTACGGCTAATGGCCAGGTTAGCTGATGTGGTCCATTTGAAACTTTTGCCGGTAATATTTACGGTATTCAATTCAAATTCCCATCCATAATTTTGAACGACTGCCGGAAGATTAGCCACATAGCTGGAATACGTTGTCTGGCTTGGCAGGGTGGTATAGGTAAGCAGATCGCTCGTACGGTTACGATAGTAGTCTGTTTTTAACAAAATACGGTCTTTAAGAACTCCTACTTCCAATGAAATATCAAGCTTCTTCGTCGTTTCCCAATGTAAATCAGGATTCGCTAAGTTATTCTGGAACAATATACCGGTGCCCTGATAGCTTGACGAAGTTCCGGCGGCCCTTTGTGTTGCAAAATATTGATAACTGGGGATCTGGTCATTACCTGTTAATCCATAGCTGGCTCGCAGCTTACCAAAACTCAGAAAAGTAAGCTTACTTGCAAAATTCTCCTTTGTAAATAACCAGGCCGCGCCAACTGCGCCAAAGTTACCAAACCGGTGCCCGGGACCAAAGCGGGATGAACCATCGCGCCTGAAAGTTCCGTCAATGATGTACTTATCGTCCCAGTTATAATTAAGCCGGCTGAATACCGCGTTGTAATTATACACCGAATAATTATTGTAATTTGAAGCAGTAACTGTCGTTGCTGCAAATAAGGTGTTGATCAAAGCCTCGCTGCTGTAACCGGTCCCAGTTAAATAAACACCGTCTGACTTGGTATGTTGAAATGTTGTGCCAACCAATAAATCAAAATTACCTTTACCAATAGTTTTTCGGTATTGTACCTGTGGCTCAACGATGTAATTGTCAATCCGGTTGTCTGTATAAATCAAAGAACTTGTTGCTGGACTTGCCGTGGCGGGATCCTGGGAACTGGCCGGGTTGGTTCGGGTCTGATGTATGGTCGTTAAGGTATAGCCTAAATTCGCCTTTGCAACCAAACCAGGTAATAGCTTATAACCTAAATTAAGGTTGGTTAACAGGTTGCCGGTTTGCGCTTTATACTCTTTTGAAAAGTAGGACAATGGATTAGTTAATACCCAGTTCGGTGAACCGTCGGCCTTATAAACAGGATAATTAGGTGGTAGGTTATACAACGTACTGAGGTCTGTGACTGGCAGGTTATTATTCATGTAGGTGTAATTCGCGGACAAATCAATATTAAATTTGCCGTTGGCGCTTTTATGCCCGGAATTTATCCTGTTTGAAAATGTGTTGGCATTATAATCACCAGGAAAAACAGTCCCTTCTTTTCGGTAGGTGGAACTAAACAGAAAGGTATTTTGAGCGTCGCCGCCTGATACCGACGCCGTAGCATTGGTTGAATGCGCTGTACCGCCTATAAAATACTTTTGCCAGTCGGTATAAGCGTTTTGATCCCAAACAGTTAAATCAGGTGCATTGGTCGCGTTGGGTGTAGTACCGGCGTTTGCGAAGGCTTCTTTGCGCATGGTTAAATATTGCTGGGTATTCATCATATCCAGAAAACGTCCCACCCTGGCAATTCCCTGATAAAAGTTTACGTTGACACGGGTATGTCCCCTGCTCCCTTTTTTTGTTGTTATCAGTACCACGCCATTTGCTCCCCTTGAACCATAAATTGCCGTAGCGTCAGCATCTTTCAACACATCGATCCGCTCGATATCTTCCGGATTGATCATGCTAAAGGGACTTATGCCTCCACTTGCGCCGCTTGTACCACTCGCATTTAAATTGTCAGACGGGGGGACTGAAGCATTTGTCAGCGTAAATGGAACTCCGTCAATAATATACAGCGGTGCAAAACCGGTATAGTAGCTCAGCCCCCCGGCTGCGGCTGTGCCGGCTCCTCTGATGCTCACCCGTACCCCGCCACCCGGCAACCCGTTATCCTGTGTTATCTGCATGCCCGGTATACGTCCTTGTAATGCTGTTAACGGATTAGTTACGGTTTCTTTACCTAAATCGGCTGCCGTTATGGAACTTACCGACCCGGTATTTAACCTTCGCGTGGTGGTTCCATACCCGATTACCTGAACCTCATTCAAACCATTTTGAGCTGGTTTGAGCTTGATTTTAACTGACTTTTGTCCCAAGAGAGACACTTCTTGTGTAATAAAACCAACATAGCTAACCACTAAAACATCGTTTGCGGCTGCTACGGTTATGTTGAAATGCCCGTTGTAATCAGTGGCGGAACTTACCATTCTGTTGCCTTTGATACTGATGGTAACACCCGGCAGCGGCTGATCGCTATCGTCAACAACGATACCGCTGATGACGATAGCCGAAACTTCGTTATCTTTTTTTGTAAGTACGATCAGGTTATTATCAAGTACCTTATAAGTAAAACCGGTGTGCTGCAATATGCTGGTTAATATATCAGCTACGGTTACATCCGTAACCGAGAGATTGATCCGGGTATCAGATTTAAACAGGTTGTTATTATAAACGAACTTATAAGGCGTATTTTTTTCAATAGTCTTTATAATTTTACTGATCTCAGCATCCTTTACACTCATTGACATACGCACTTCCTGGGAGTATACCGTGGCCGAAACGGACAGGCAGCTAGCGAGGATCAGCATGAAAGTTAGTTTCATAACGAACAAAATTTTACCAATAGGGGTTATAGGGAAAACGGCACTATAATCTGTGCTTTTTTGCATAATTTTACATGATTTAAAAGTTTAACATTTGAAGCAGGCGACAACGCCAATTGATTAACCTGTCTTCAGTGAGGATTTTAATTCGCGGGGAAATACGGATGTATTTCCCTTTTTTTTAAGATTGGAGATTTAGTAAATACTGATTATATTACCCTCCTTTCTGTACTTAAAGTTTCCGGATAATTTAAGGGCTTCCAGTACCTGGGTAATATCTTCATGGTCAAATGCGGCCGTGAAACGGTAAGCCTTCACATCTGGATTAATGATATTTATTTTAACACCATACCATCTTTCCATCTGAACGGCAATCTCATCAAAAGGCTGATCAAAAAATGTTAGCTTATTCTGTGTCCAATCGGTTTCAACTACCGAGTTGTCATCGAAGTTTTTAGTAACCTTACGCACAACAAAAGGCGATTTAACCGTTTTTTTGTCTTCCGTAATATTCAAATCCTTGTTGTTTAGCAAAACCAGCTTATTGTTGGGATTTAGCAAAATTTTGTTTTTAGTTTTGTTCTTAAGGGTAATTTCAACAGCACCTTTGATTAAAGAGGCTTCTGTGGTTTTATCGGAACGATAAGCCTTTACATTAAAAATGGTGCCGATATCTTTAATGTCGATATGAGCGGTGTGGACCACAAAAGGCTTTTGGGCGTTGTGTACCACATCAAAATAACCTTCACCTTCCAGTGTTACCTCGCGCCGGCTGATATTGTAATCACCGGTAACCGTTAATTTAGTGCCGCCATTCAATATGACCTTCGTTCCGTCGGCCAGGATAATTGATTTCTTTTTTCCGAAGGGGCTTGAAAAACTGAGCGCCTCCCGGGTGAGTGATTCCTTGTTCTTTTTGACCTCAAATAAGTAAACAGCAAATGCGATAAGAAGGCAGGCAGCAAGGCTCACTATGGTCATCAACAGTTTCCTGTTTGACCGCTTAAGCGGGATTATCTTTTGATCGGGCTGTGCATGGGGAACGGAATCAATCGCCAGCCGGCGAAAGGTCTTCTGAAAAATTTCATAGTCAGCCCGGAAATTTTTATCAGTAATATTTCCATTAAGCATATAATAAAGCGTCCTGGCACTTTGAATAGCACTCGCTTTATCCGGATGATTTATTTGCCATTCAGTCCAGAAAGCTACAGCTTGCTCATTGTTGCCCAAACAGTATTCCTGAAATGAAGGATCAGACAAAAAATCTTCAATACCAAAATCAGAATAGTTCATTTTTCATAAAAAATTTCCCTATTGATGCTTGGGGTGTTGATTTTTACTATGAAAAATTAAATTTTTAATGATAATTTAAAAAAAGAGGTGTTTTAATTGAAATAAATCAGAAAATATAAGCTTCCAGTGCGCATAATAGCAAGCTTACTATCGATAAAAGGTAAGAAGAATCCTCATTGCCTTCTTTTTTAAGATTATCTTTCATGATTTTCAATGCATCATACACAATATTATAGGCAGTACGCTTAGATATATTGCATTTAGCTGCTATTTCATCATAATCAAGGTTATCAAAAAATTTTAATTGTAATAGCTCCTTCTGTCTTTCGGTAAGCTTATTTAAACTTTTGATAAGCTTATTCTTAATAATCAAATCGGTTTGTATCCTCGTGATATGGTCTTCATAGGATAATTCCTGCTGCTCTGTTAAAGTATGGGCATGGCGCTCTTTGACCCCCCTTAATTTATCCGACCTGATATGTTGTAATATGGTTGTTCGTAAACAGGTTAATAAATAACTTCTTACATTTTCAACATCTGGTAATTTAGTGCGTTTTTCCCAAAGACCGAGCAGCATTTCAATAATACAGTCATTGGAATACTGTCTGTCGCCGTTAAGCTTGATGCCGTAATTGATCAGTCCCAGATAGTGTTGTTTATACAGATTGTGCAAAGCCTTTTCGCTCCCGCTTTTGAATTCAAGCCAGGTTATTCTATGTAAGTTAGGGGCTTCCATTTCCCAAATATAAACTTATTGTAAAGAATTGATCGCTATCTTGTTGAAATATGATAATCGGATCTAAGTCGATTATCTATGTAAAATTTTACGTTTTGATTGCAGCTAAAAGCAATAGTAGATGATTAGAGTGCATATGAACATACATCCCTTATTCACCGCTTAAACAACAAAAGCGCTTAGCCGGATCAAATGTCAAGGGCCAGCCCCGAAAGCAGGCACAACGGCCCGCTTGTATACCCTCCGTAAGTGCCTCCTTTTTTAAGCATGTATCAAATCTAAATTCTATATTAGCATCAAACAAACAGCCTTTTATGAAAAGATCTATTTTCTTTTTATTAATCATAATATCAATTAGCGCCAATGCACAGCAGACTAAGCACAAAAAAGCCATTATTGTGCTTACCTATGATGATGGTTTAACTTCGCAGTTAAACGTAGCTATTCCCCAGCTCGATTCGGCGAACCTTACCGCTACATTCTTTTTAACCGGCAACATGACCAAAACTTCATTACCCCGCTGGCGCCAGGCAGGTAAAAAAGGTTACGAACTGGCTAACCATACCCTGTACCATCCGTGCCTGTTAAACGTAAAAGCTAATCCTGCCGACAATTCGGCCAATTATACACCATATATTATGGTGCGCGAAATAAAGGAAATGAACACGCTGCTTTTCGCTCTCGACGGCAAAACGGGTAGCCGCACCTATGCCTACCCATGTACAGAACTTGAAGTTGGCGGCCGGAACTATGTTGACACGCTCCGCAAAACAGGACTTGCCAAATACGCCCGCATAGGCGGAGGCGCTGATGCGGTAATCACTGATTTTAAGAACCTCGACCCGCTAAAAGTACCCTCGTGGGGCGTACCAGGCAATCAAGTAACTGGTGATGCCCTGATAGATTTTGTGAAGAAAGTACAGCAAAGTGGTGGCCTTGGCATTTTTATGTTTCATGGCATAGGCGGCGATTACCTGATTACCCCGGCTGATGCACACCGGCAACTACTTAAGTATTTAAGCCAACACCGAAATGAAATTGAAGTAACAACTTTTATAAAGGCTATGGACGAGGTGATGGCAGCTAAGTAATTACGCTATGAGGTTGATAATATCGGCCTGACGGCTTCGTACTTAATGATACGTTCATGTCCGTAACTGGACAAACCAAAATATATTGACCCCTGTCGGCCGATTTAACTTTGACCACTTTCTATTATTGTAACCAAGTAGTTAGTAATGCAGACAAAATTGGCGAAGGGGGGCAATCAAAATGTTTTTTCCAACAGGGCAATGTGCATACTACCGAGGCTAAATATTTTTCAGAAGGCCTGCTGTTGGGGTATATCTTTAATCTATAGGACAATTTACCTTTTCAGCGGTAAGGATCAAGAGGCAAACAAAATGAATATATCGCCACTACCTTAATTGGAATGACTTTTTACGAATGAAAAGAATAGTACTTATTTGGTTGCTGGCTTTGACAAGTATGGTGATGCCCTGATATCTTACAGATAAGAACAGTAAAAAAAAGAAGACGCCTTCCGGTTCTCCCGCTTATCAGGACAGCGTTATCAGTACCTATGTATTCTGGGGTGTCTTACTCAGAATATATGACCGCTTGGGTGTAGGTACGATGACATTACTATTGTGGATAAGTGATGACTCTAAGATTCATATACTTCCTGAATTACCTTTGCGATTTGCATGCTGTTAAAATTCTTAGCTATAAAGCGATCAGCACCGGCTGCTATCATTTTAATACTAATCGCTGGGTCAAGCAAACCTGAATTGGCAATAATTTTGACTTGCGGCCAATACTTTTTAAGCATTTTTGCGGTTTCAAAGCCGTCCATCTGCGGCATCTCTACATCTAAAATTATAATATCCGGCAACAGACTAGCCTGCTGCATTAAGCCGATACTTTCCGCTCCGCTTACAGCCTCAAAGAGAATTTTAAGGTTGTTTTTTTTCAGCAGATGAACAATTACTTTGCGGTATATCGAATCATCATCAATGATGGCAACAGTTGGGGTTTTAGGTTTAAGGTTCATCTTAACAGACAGTTGATTTTAAAAAGGGTTAATCACCAAAGTTTTTGAAAGCATTATTCCCGTCTGTTAGGCTGTTTTAAAGCAGTGTGTTGTACGCTTATCATCCACAGCAGAAGAAAGCAGGTCGAATAAATCGCCAGATTCTGCCACACATTTCCGACGCTTAGATATAAGCTAATAAGATCGGGCAGATCGACACTCATATGGACCAAGGGTACATAACCTTTAAGAGTTGCCGGCAGATCTGATCGTGAAACCAGTAATGAATGATCGGATAAGATTTGAACAACGAACGATAGAGTTAGCTTCATGAGCGTGATTTTATTCGACCCAAACAGATCATCGTTTAAGCATATAATAAAGCGTCCTGGCACTTTGAATAGCACTCGCTTTATCCGGATGATTTATTTGCCATTCAGCCCAGAAAGCTACAGCTTGCTCATTGTTGCCCAATCAGTATTCCTGAAATGAAGGATCAGACAAAAAATCTTCAATACCAAAATCAGAATAGTTCATTTTTCATAAAAAATTTCCCTATTGATGCTCGGGGTGTTGGTTTTTACTATGAAAAATTAAACTTTTAATGATAATTTAAAAAAAGAGGTGTTTTAATTGAAATAAATCAGAAAATATAAGCTTCCAGTGCGCATAATAGCAGGCTTACTACGGATAAAAGATAAGGAGAATCCTAATTGCCTTCTTTTTTGAGATTATCTTTCATGATTTTCAATGCATCATACACAATATTATAGGCAGTACGCTTAGATATATTGCATTTAGCTGGATATTCCGGTATGCTTGACCATGTTGTTCCGTGCTCATTGGACCAACGAGTCGTGTTAATGAATATAAATTTCAGATATCTAACTCAAAAAGATAGCATGGTCAAAGTGTAACGGAACGCCCTGACCTCTATTTGCGGAACTCATTGATCAACGGCTCCGGAATATCCATTTTTAACATCTTTCCGGGAAGTAATTCCATCCGCTTCGTACATCGTTTTGCCCCAAATCAGCTTGCCGAAATATTTGCCGTTTGTTTTATAAACATCAATTTTACCAGTCTTATCTTCGCTCAGCCAAACGCCTAAGATCTTATCGGCTTCGGGAGTTTGTGGGAAAGTTTTTGCTACTGTAAAAATGCATAGCAATAATATTATTCTTATCTTTTTCATTCTTATCTGGGTTTAAGACATTGCGTTGAACAAGCAACAACTTTATTTAATTTTGACAACGACTTTTCCTTTAGCCCGTCCACTTTCAACATAAGTTATCGCTTCTTTGATCGATTCAAAAGGGAAAACTTTGTCTACAACAGGTATGATATTGCCGGAATTAATAAGAGAAGTAATTTCCCTTAACTGAGATCCGCTGGCCTTCATAAACAGAAAGGAAAAGTATACTTTAAGCCTTTTGGCTTTCTTCCTGACTCCCGAGCTCAGTAAGCGCGTGATTAATTTCACGAACCAGGGGGCTCCGATTTCTTCCGCAAAGTCCGGATCAGGTGGACCAGAGATTGAGATGAGTTTTCCACCAGGCTTTAATATGCGCAGCGACTTCTCGAGTGTCTTTCCGTCCTGGCTATTCAAAACCAGGTCGTAACCGTGCAGCACTTTCTCAAAGTCATCTTTCTTATAGTCGATAACCACATCTGCTCCGAGGCCTTTCACTAACTCGATGTTGGCTGCACTTGTAGTTGTAGCCACGGTAGCACCCAAATGTTTCGCCAGTTGAATAGCAAAAGTGCCTACACCGCCGGAGCCGGCCTGGATGAACACTTTCTGCCCTTTCTTCAGGTTCCCCTTTTCGATCAGTGCCTGCCAGGCAGTCAGGCCCACCAAGGGGATGGATGCGGCTTCTTCCATGCTCAATTTCTTTGGCTTAAGTGCAATATCGGCTTCTTTAATGGCAATGAACTCGGCAAATGTGCCAATGTAATGATCCGCTGGCCGGGCGTAAACCTCGTCTCCAACTTTAAATTGTTGAACACGTGCCCCAACTTTGGTTACAACACCTGCCACATCATGACCTAAAACAAACGGTGTCTTATACGGCAAAATGAGTTTGAACTCCCCGTTTCTGATTTTGGAATCCAGCAGGTTGATTGCAGTGGCATGTATTTCTATCAATACTTCATCCTGTTGTGGTACAGGAACGGGTATTTGCCCAATGCGCCCGCCATCCTTGCTTTTATATTTGTCTATAATGAATGCTTTCATTTTTTTATGGTTATAATGGTTTTACGAGGCTATTACTTTGTAACTTTTCTTAGGATTAGCCAAATCAAAAGTCATTTTCGGAAAAAGCCGGTTGAGTATATACACTACTTTGGTATCGCCTATACGGATAGTAAGCTGATCCTTCTGAAGGCCTGCAATAAAGGCTTTCACCATATCTGCCGTGCTCATTTTTTTGCCGTTCATATCAGTTGTCATTTCTGTGGCAACAAGCGGCGGTAAAAGTTCAAAAACCTTTACGCTGCTGTTCAAAATTTGCAGGTGCTTTCTAAGCGATTTGGTGTAAAACTGCAAGGCTACTTTAGAAGCTGAATAAGTGGCTTCCAGCAATGACGGAACATAACTGAGTAATGAAGTGGTGTTGATAATCGCGCTTTCTTTCCTTGATTTCAGCATATCAATGAAAAGGTTGTTAAGGCGGATCACCGCCAGGTAATTGACGTTCATTTCATACGCCGCGTCCTCAAAATGCTGATTGTTTGCTGTTCCAAGGTTAATTGGGTCTGTTAACACCCCTGCGTTATTGTATAAAATATCTATACCACCCAATTGCTGTACCTGGTTGAAAAGTTTTTGCGCATCACCGGCATCTGATACATCACTTTTAATGGCCGTAATTGCCGGATATAGCTTCCTGGCTTCATTTAATTTTTCCTGGTTTCTGCCGGTGATGATCACATTGGCGCCATTGGCTAAAAATTGTTTTGCTGCTTCCAGCCCGATACCTGATGCACCACCTGTGATCAATACCGTTTTTCCTTTTAATTGCATGATTTTAATTTCTTATTGTTAATTCTATTTTGAAGCGTTAATCGATTTCAGAATGGATTTCTCGAAAAACTTATAGGCGAAATGTTGAAGCAGGAGTACGATTGATGATCCTTTTCCGACGGGGTAACCAAACGTTGGATTTTTTCCTTCACTGCCCGCAATAAAGTAGCGATAACCGGCGTGGGTTCGGGTGCCTTATCAAAGGCTGTTTTGGTATAAGCGATGACCTTTTGCCTGAACTGATCATAGTCTGTGATAGTTCCTTTCGCTACAGTTGCACTTTCGCCGATATTGGTTTTGAAACTGATTGGCTCGATCATAACCACCTTGATGTTGAACTGGTTCAATTCAAACCGAAGTGCCTTAAAATAGCCCTCAAGGGCATGTTTGGAAGCCGAATAGTAGGCAGTATTTGGAAGGCTCACCAAACCCAACAGGGAACCAATGGTAATTATTTTTCCATGTTTTTGCCTCCTGAAGTAGGGTAGCAACTCGTTAGTTAATTTGATCGTTCCCCAAAAGTTGGTCTCAAACTGCTGTTTGCCTAATTCAATAGGGGTTTCCTCGGCAAGTCCGTTTACTAAGAAACCCGCGTTGTTGATCAGCACATCTAAAGTTTTGACCTGGCTGAACAGTTGCTCTCCAAAAGATGCTATAGAATGGTCATCATTCAGATCCAATTGCAGTAACTTAAATGGTAATTTTGCCTGGTGTTTTTGTGGATCCCGGCTTGTGCCGATTACCTGATAGCCATTTTCGTATAGCTTGCTGGCGACAAGCAGCCCGATACCCGATGAGGCACCTGTGACTAAAACTGTTTGTTTCACTTTTCTGTTTTTTTAATATTTTATAAACTATTCTTGTTCGGCCATGACCGGATAATCAGTATAACCTTTTTCTCCCGGTGTGTAGAAAGTCGACGGATCGGCCTGGCTGAGCGGCGCGTCTGCTTTAAAACGTTCAACAAGATCAGGGTTGGCAATAAAGGGAACCCCGAATGATACCAGGTCGGCATCACCGTCGTTCAATACCTGGCTGGCTGTGCCCTTGTTAAATCCGCGGTTAATGATAATAGTGCCATCATAAAGCGGGCGGTAACGTTTGGCAACTTCCTCAATAGCCCAAAGATTGCCCGTCACATCGGTAAAAGGTTCGGTCAGGTGGAGGTAAGCCAGGTCATATTCATTCAATTTAGCAACGATGTAATCATGCACAGCCACGGTTTCCTCGTCGAGCATCATACCCTGGATACCGTGAAGAGATGGGTTTAATCTTACCCCTACCTTCCTCATATCGATTACCGTATACAGTTCATCCAGGATGTCGAATAATATGCATGCACGGTTCTTGATGGCGCCGCCGTACTGATCCTGGCGTTTATTGGAATAAAGATTGAAAAACTGGTGCAGCAGATAGCCATTGGCTGCATGCAGTTCAACACCGTCGAAACCGGCCTCAACCGCGTTTGCAGCAGCCTGTTTAAAATCATTAATGGTCCTTTTTATTTGCCCCAGTGTCATCTTCCTGGCATCTACCGTGTCTTTAAAACCTTCAGGTGTGAATGCCTGGGCCAGCGGATTGAGTGCCGATGGAGCCAACGGAAGTTCACCTTCAAGCAGGTCAGGGTGCGATAATCGTCCTACGTGCCATAATTGGGCGAAAATTTTCCCACCTTGCTGATGCACTGCATCTGTAACCAGTTTCCAACCTTCAACTTGCGCTGCTGTATAGATTCCAGGCACATTAAGGTACCCTACGGCGTCACGGCTAACATAAGTTCCCTCGGTGATGATCAAACCGGCCGAAGCGCGCTGCTGATAATAGCGTGCTGTAAGTTCTGTAGCCACATTGCCCGGGTTAGCCGAACGGCTGCGGGTCATTGGTGCCATTACGATGCGGTTGCTCAGTGCAAGGCCATTTAAATTATATGGCTCGAAAATAATTTGGTCATTCATTGTTTTAATTTTAAATAGTTTCAGGAAGCAGGTTTGCTACCCTGGCCCATCGTTGTTTAATTGTTATTTTATACTTTTTAGTATATTTTTTCTCATTTTGATTGCTTGTAATCTTTACTAAATAATGCCAGCGGTAGCGGACTGAGTACGCTGTAGCAAAATACTTCCCGTGTTTATAAAAAATACTTTTTAGTATATTTAATAGCGAAAAAAATCATATCGCATAACTTTCTAATTCCGCTTTCAGGCTCCTAAGCAAACCGGCCATCGGCTTTGCTGTATTCATCGCCCTGCACATCACAACAGCACCTTCAACCGCAGACACCGCTTTGAACGCATAGATAGCCGGATCAAGTTTTTCAGAAAATTCACCGCCGGCAATGCCTTGATTTAAAATACTAACAAATAACTCTTGTCCATGCCGGATGACTCCTGCTATCTTTTCTTTAATGGCTGGAAAGTTATCATCGGATTCAACCGCAATATTAAATACAGGACACCCACCTTTAAGGTAAGTATTTAAAGGATCTTTGTAAAAATCGAGAAAGGCAAATACCTTAGCTTTCGCTGTTTTACCCTTGCTGATAGCTAACAACATCTTCTCGCCGTTAGTATTCAGCATGTGGTCAACAACCTGCAGGGCTAGGTCTTCCTTGCCTTCAAAATGACCGTAAAGGCATCCCTTAGTCAATTTTGTGGCAGCGAGCACGTCGTCTATATTAGCACCGGATATCCCTTTCTGATTAAAGATAGGGGCTGCTGTTTCCAGGATGAATTGTTTTGTTCTTTCCGCCTTAGTAAGCATGTTCATAAATTTTCAATACAAAAATATACTAAAAAGTTTAATTAAAAGACTTTTTAGTATATTGTATTCTTTATGATATGAAGGTGACAATCATTGTGATCCTGAAAATTAATTGAAATGGCGCTATCGGACATAGCCTCCTTAACAATAGGTTATGAAGAGATCCGTTTGCTTTTACTTATTATAATTTGCGAGAAGACGTCGTCCGTTACTGGTAATTATACCGTTTATAAATAGTTGGAGTGCTTCAAATATGTCAGCCGGAGTCTTTACGTTATTAAACAAATAAAAGTCTGTTACCGATACGTAGATGCTTGCTGCGCCCGGAACATCCAGGCCCCGCCGGTACAACCCCTTTGCTACACCATCTGATAAATTTGATTCGATAACTGCTGGATAAACCACTAGACCTTGACCCCAGTTGGCCAATTTGAAAATGACCACCATTGATATTAAAAGTCAAGTATTTACAGATGTAAATCAAATTGGCAAAAAGGGGTCAACCAAAATGGTTATTCCACGTCTGCACCAAGAATCCCAAAATGGTGAGGCGGTTCTGCCGAAATTTCTTATCCCTTGATCTTTAATTCATGTCGTGTTTTTCACGCCGAATACCTCGGTTAATAGAATTTCTTATGAATGGTGTTTTCGGGTTAGCTCTGTAATAAGAGTTTAACTGTGAATCGTAAAAGTCATATGAATTTTAAACCTGGCTATCTACCGAAGATCATAGTTGTATTTTGACGTCAAACAAAATTGTATTTTACTGACAAACAATTTTGTACTTTTGTGTCAAATAAATAAATATGATACTTCAATCTGCCTTTAATCAGGTTATCGAAACGCAAAAAGCAAACCTGACTCAAAAAGATCCTGGTCTGAAAAGAGATGCGCTGGCAACTTTGCCAGACCTGTCGGCGTTTGCATTAATTGTTTCGGGAATAAGGAGATGCGGGAAAAGCACGCTGCTCTTCCAACTACTCAAAGAGAGATATCCTGATGCATTATATCTTAATTTTGAAGATCCCCGGCTTTATGAATTCGGCCCTACCGACTTTGCCAGGCTGGATGAATCCATAAAGGCCAGCGGAAGTAGTGTGCTTTTTTTTGACGAGATCCAAATTATCCCAGAATGGGAAAGATATGCAAGGCAAAAGCTGGATGAGGATTATAAATTAGTAATAACAGGCTCTAATGCCTCTTTATTAAGCCGAGAATTGGGAACCAGGTTAACTGGGCGGCACATCACAAAAGAGCTTTTCCCTTTTTCTTATCACGAGTTCTGTTCCTTTAAAGGATTATCTTATGATAAGTCTTCTTTATTAAGCTATTTAGAATTAGGCGGCTTTCCGGAATATTTAAAACAAGCGATACCTGAAATATTAAATCAATTATTCGAGGATATTTTGATTAGAGACATCGCAGTTCGCTATGGCATCAGGGATGTTAAAACGTTGCAGCGGCTGGCATTTTATCTGCTCTCCAATGTTTCAAAGTTGATCACAGGCAATAGGCTTAAAACGCTGTTTGAAATCGGGTCTACCAGCACAGTTATGGAGTATTTGTCACACCTGGAATATTCATATCTATTACAATTCGTTCCAAAATTCAGCTATTCTTTAAGAAAACAGATCGCAAACCCAAGGAAAGTTTATGCGATAGATACTGGCCTGATCAATGTTAATTCAGGTTCTTTTACAGAAGATAATGGCAGAAAGTTTGAGAATTTAGTTTATCTGCACCTACGTCAAAAACACCGGGAGATCTATTATTTTGCTGAAAAGAATGAATGCGATTTCGTAATCACAAACAATGGAAAATTAGTGGAGGCCGTTCAGGTGTGTTTTGAATTAAACCCTGATAATATCAACCGTGAGTTGGATGGTGTGGTTGAAGCACTTAGATTTTTTAATGCTGATGAAGGCTTTATCGTGACCCTTGATCAAACCGATCGATTGGAGAAAAATGGTAAGGTTGTCCACGTAGTTCCGGCCTATCAATATTTATCAAAGTAATAACAGCGAAAAGTATATGCATTCGTGCACATTGATTTTCGCCCCCTCTACTTGGAAAGAACTATTAGAAATTTGTTCCTTCTGCTGACGTTAAAAATACGATTCGAAGTGCAGGCTACATGCGTAAAATTTATTCGAAAATCTTATTTCTTCTATAACTGCGGGAGTCTATCCAGTTTTTGATTTAATACCTTTTCGATCGTTAGCTAGGTTGGATATTCCGGTATGCTTGACCATGTTGTTCCGTGCTCATTGGACCAACGAGTCGTATTAATGAATATAAATTTCAGATATCTAACTCAAAAAGATAGCATGGTCAAAGTGTAACGGAACGCCCTGACCTCTATTTGCGGAACTTATTGATCAACGGCTCCGGAATATCCAGGCAGGGACCGCCATGTTCCTGGGGCAACGGCTGGCCGGCACATCGGGCTTTAACGCTTCTTCTAAAGCGATATTAGTGGTATAAGTGTCATCGCCGTAACAGAGCAGGTGTGTGGCTTCCGGTTTGGGCTGCACCAGCGCTGCCAGGTCTAGCAGGCTCACGCCCTTCCAGTGCATATCCAGTTTGGACCAGGTGGTGACGCAATGAAAATCCGAGGTGTCTTTGGTTTGGGGTAGTGCCATAAAGTCTTTCCAGGTCAATACGACCGGGTGTTCTACCGCGCCATCGATCGTCAGCCGCCAGCGCTTCTGCGGGATATTGGGGTGATAGCCCAGGTCAAGCACGGCCATTTCACGGTTTTGGTTTGGCCGATGGGTATTACCGGCATGGCATGCCGGTTGGGCGGGCCCGAACCTTTTGGCTGGTTATCGGCTACTGAAGGCGTAGCCAGCATTTGCTGCTCAAAACGCGCTTTGAGTTTCATGCGCGCTTCAACAATACGTTCCAGTTTTTCCGATCTTCCATCACGCTAATTTAAGCATTTAAAGCTTCCGCCAGCAAGCGGTAAGATTAAGTCGTGCCTTCTGGTCGTAGATATGCGAAGTGGCCATCAGTTCATTGATGCCGGTACTGCTGATAAATTCCTCGAGTCGCGTTTGAATAGTGGCATGTCATTATCCTATTGCGTGGAATAATAGGTCTTCTATAAATCCACTGGTAAAATTCGGTTTAGTTAGCGTAGATATATCCGTTAATTTAGGGAGATTGACACTAAAGAATTGCTGGTGATGAGCAGTCTCTATCAAGGTTGTGCTCAACGACCTTGGATATTTATATGCTGGATTGTAAGAACTGATTACTTCAGCAATTTTCGCACAAAGATCCTTGTATGGCTTAAACACTTCATCTTTATTGATCTCCGCTACATCTTTTACAAGATACGTCTTGCTGCTTTCTGATATGACTATTTGATTGAGGTATTTTTTATTGTAATCAAACTGGTTAGTGCTTTCAGCAAACTCATGGGTTAATAGATGAACAATAATCTTTAACTGTTCCTTTTTATCCACAATATTCTCCAACTTAATCATTACTAAAAATTCCATATAGCACCAATACCAATTCAATATATAGAGTAAAAGCCGGTGCTTGTTTTCAAAGTAGCGGTAAATGGTGGCTTCAGTAGAGTTAATCTCTATGGCTAACTTTTTAAAAGTAAATTGTTCAAAACCCAGTTCATAGATCAGGTCTATCGCGCTTTTTACCATCACCTTACCCACCTCGCTACTTTCGGGGTTCCGCAAAAATATTTTTTCGTTTATAGCAAACTTTACCTGAAATTCCATAGATGTAAAACTTTAATCAAAGTTAGTAATTTAACAATAGGATAGTTTTTTCATTATTTATAATAGTATTACTATTGTATAAAATAGTTTAATATTTTTGTTTTTAAATTCATTTGGACAGAATATGCTATTAAAAGAGAGAATTCCCGCTTCCTATATCCTCAAGAAAATCAAGCTGGAGGTATTGTATGTGCTGATCATCGGTTTGTTAGTAAATTATCTAACGAGTCAATTTAAGCACTTGATACCGGAAATGCCTATAGGTATACCTGCATTCATTGGTACCGCTATCTCCGTAATTTTATCTTTTAAGATCAATCAGTCTTATGACCGCTGGTGGGAGGCCAGAAAAATTTGGGGCGCTATAGTTAATGAAAGCAGGACTTTTGTTATAGAATTACAATCCTTCGTTTCCAGGGACAAACAAAAAGACATTAAAGAAATTGCGTACAGGCAAATAGCCTGGTGTTTCAGTTTAGGCCAAAGCCTGCGAGGACTGGATGCCACGGAGAATTTAGATAAATTCATTTCAGAAGGTGATCTGCTTCATATTAAAAAGCACAATAACAAGCCTCTGGCATTATTGCAATTAAACGCGCTACAAATTGCCGGCCTGAAAGATGCGGGTAGTTTGGAAGTTTTCAGTCATGTACAAATCAATAATACATTGGTTAACTTTTCTAACGCGATGGGCATGGCTGAACGTATAAAAAGTACAGTGTTCCCACAAACCTATCGTTTATTTTTGCACTTCTTCATCTACATTTTCGTCGTTACCCTTTCGATCGCTTTGACAGATATCGATAGTTTTTTTGAGATCCCTTTGTTACTGGTTATATCTTCTGCATTTTTTCTGTTGGAAAAATCCGCCACGCATCTTCAAGACCCGTTCAATAACCTTCCTACAGATACGGCCATGACGACCATTGCAACTAACATTGAAATAAATATTAAACAGTTGTTGGGAGAAACAGAAGTACCGGAACCTTTAAAACCACAAGGTTTTTATTCGTTATAAATCGTTAAATTAAAAAAGCTATGCATACACAATCAAAAGAAACCCAAAGTAGTTTAACACCAGCGGCTGCCCTTCAAATCTTAAAAGATGGTAACCAGAGATTTGTAAATAATTTAAAAGCTAACAGAAACCTTTTACAGCAGGTTAATGAAACTTCGGCAGGCCAATTCCCATTTGCTACAATTTTAAGCTGTATAGACAGCCGGACTTCAGCGGAACTCATTTTTGACCAGGGGCTCGGTGATATATTCAGCATCCGAATTGCCGGGAATATATTAAATGAAGATATTCTTGGCAGCATGGAATTTGCCACAAAAGTGGTAGGAACAAAAATCATTGTGGTACTCGGCCATACCAAATGCGGGGCGATAGTTGGAGCCTGCAACCATGTAGAAATGGGCAATTTAACCACATTACTAAATAAAATTCAACCGGCGATCGTTGAAGAGAAAACAATTACAGAGAACAGGGATGGCAAAAACAGTGCTTTTGTAAATAGGGTGACAGATATCCATGTTCGCTTAACAATTGACCGCATCAGACGGGAAAGCCCCATAGTGGCAGAGTTAGAACAACAAGGTGATATAAAGATTATAGGCGGCTTGTATGATGTAGAAACCGGGTTTGTTTCGTTTTTTGAATAAGGCCTCCATTATCGCTGTAGAAACCATACATTAAATGCATTGGCCAACATTTTACAGTATAATCAATTATTATAAATATCCGGGTTTAATAATCCGCTGTTATTAGCATACGGATTACCGGATATGTTTATGTTCTGAGATTGCCATATAGCGCTATCAACAAAATTCCTCAGCCATTTAAAGCGGGGTTATTATAAAGGAAGCGTGAATTTAAACGTACTGCCTTTTCCGGGTTCGCTCTCGACCCGGATTTTCCCATGATGCCTGTTGATGATTTCCGCGCACAGGTAAAGCCCGATGCCGAAGCCGGCAATTTTTTCTGTTTCCTTACTTTCAACCCGGTAATGCGGCAGGAAAAGCTTCTGAATATTTTCCGGGGCTATCCCAAGACCATGATCTTTGACACTTACCTCTACGCAGGTATCGTGCAAGACGTAACCAACTTCGATCTCTGCGGTTTTATCAGAGTACTTTGCAGCGTTACTCAGCAGATTGATCAACACCTGTTCTATTTTTTCACGGTCAGCATTGATGCTCACCGGATCGCAGGGAACCGTTACGATATGATGGCCGCCGGTTATGAATAAAGTTTCCTCCACCACTTCATTAATCAATACATCAAGCCGAAACTCTTCCTTTTTCAGATGTATCTTACCGGCTTCTGCACCGGATAAGTTCAGCAGGCTATTAATCATATTGAGCATCTTCCTAACCTGCTTATCAACTTTTGATAACGCACCGATCGTAAAGCTATCTTTCTGTTTCTTAGCCCAATTACTCAGCATCTGCACATACGCCTTCAAAGCGGTAAGCGGTGTTTTCAATTCATGGCTGACCATGCCTATAAATTTACTTCTTCTCAGATCATTTTGTTTCTGCTCCGTGACATCCATGATAATTCCCGAGAAATAGCTGTTGCCTACGTTTGGGCTGCTGAAACCGCCGGTTACGCTAAGCCATCTTTGTTTGTGATCGGGAATGGCCACAATGGGGAATTCGATATAAAGCGCGTGTTGTTTTTTAAAGGCATTATCGATAGCCTCCAAAGCAATTTTTCTATATTTTTCTACCACTTTTAACATGGCATCCTCAAAAGACATATCTTCTTTTGTTGAAAAGCCGAATAGCTCCCTGGTGCGCTCCGAGGGAAGGAATTTACCGGATATAGGATCCATGATCCAGATACCGACATTCGCAGAAGCAAGGGCGACGCTGGCGATATCTATAGCCTCGAAAGGTTCGGTAAAGCCTGAGGTGTTATTATCTTCAGGAATTGCATTTTTTGCACTATTATCATTCATCAGCAGTCATCTGGTTCAATCTCAGAACAAAAATACGCTATTTAAGCGACATACGAATTTCCTTCAAAAAAGGAGCGGTTATTACCCCTTTTGACGAAATACATTCAAAAAAAAACACCCTCCGTTAAGGAAGGTGCTTTTCACAATAATTTTAAATATATAGTGTATTAAGCTACTTTTACATTTACTGCGTTAGGGCCTTTACGGCCTTCTTCTACATCAAAGCTAACCACATTATTCTCACGAATTTTGTCGATCAGGCCTGTAGAGTGAACAAAAATTTCGCTACCACCATTGTTTGGTGTGATAAATCCGAATCCTTTTGTTTCATTAAAAAATTTTACTGTTCCTTGTTGCATTACATTGATTATTAATAAGTCCACAAGATAGGTATAAATAATGGTGTATTTTCTTTTTCGTAAAAATATTTAACAGAAATTAAATTTTGACTAATTAAAAAAGATGAAAAAAACAGAATATTTGTTTTGCGGTTTAAAAGCTGAAGTTGTGATTTAACGGGACGTTATTGCGAATAACTTTTATATTATTTGAATTAGGAAAAATCCATTTAAAAAAAAGGACCACACCGTACTCATCGCCGGGATCGCAATCGCCAGTGTTGCTGCAGGCGCTTTGGCCTATCTTTTTCTGTCCGATAGCGGTAACGAAACCGGGAAAGGCCTCAAGAAAAAAATTAAAGAAATCGCTAAAGATACCGTAACCGACATCATCCAAAAGAAAGCTAAACTTTCTAAGAAAGTAAGTGAGGCTGTAGCTAACGAAGCCGTCAAATAGCTTTTCAAATTATAAAAGAGATCCTGAAGATCAGGTGTCTTTTATAATTGCATGTAGAAGTGCGAAAACGGATGTTTGCTTAAAGAGACACATCGGCTACTTTTATTGGACAAATTTTCTCAATTAGCTATTAACATTATAACTGTTAGCATTATTTTAACGGGTGCTAATGTTGAAGTTAATTTATTTATCTAAATGGCAAAACTGGGAACAACCTTTGCTATATAGATGGAAAAACGTTATGTCTAAAAGAATACTCGTAATTGACGATGATGAGGATATTTTGGAAATCCTGCATATCGTTTTTCAGGAAGAGGGATATGAAGTAGTATTATCCAACACCGGGGACGCTGCTGAACATATTCAAATCATTCATCCCGATTTAATTCTGTTAGACGTGCGTATTGAAGGATCTAAGAAAAGAGGTGATGAGATATGTGCGGAATTAAAAGAACAATATAAGGAAGAAAAGATGCCGATTATTTTGGTTTCAGCTGAATCAGATCTGGAACTCCTTGCTAATGAATGTGGTGCGGATCATTATATCAGTAAACCTTTTGATATATATCAGCTATTGATGCATGTGCAAAAAATCCTGGTTTAGTCCATGACTATAGCATTATTTTACTGACAATACCGCGACTCGAAATTATGCGACTTTCGTATATTTAAAATTTATGTTGATCTGATGGAAGAAAATCACAAGAACCCAAAAGAAATTAAAAAAATCAATTTCGGCCCGAAAAAATTAAAAACGTTCTTCATTAAACATTTAGATAAAATTTATGCTGCGAAGTCTCACCTGATCGGCCACTTACCTAAAATAGCCAATGAAGCCCATTTTTCAGATTTAAGGTATGCTATACTGGAAACGATGGAAGATGTGGAAAAGCAGTTGGCAAGAATGGAAATTATATATAATATCCTTGATGCAGAACGCTCAGATGCCAGCTATAGTGGATTATCGGGACTTGTTGATGACGCATTTGCCGATATTATGTTGCACAGCAGCGAACCTGAATTTCGAGACATGTCCATAGCATTTTATATGCAAAATATAGAAAGCATGGAAGCGTCATCTTTTCAGGTCTTACAGATGGCCGCTGTAAAATTAAAGAATAAGCAGGTCAAACAATTGATTAAGGAAAACTACGACGAGGCTAAAGCAGACCGTACTTTACTTTTATTTATCACAGCAAAGTATATTACGGCTAAAGAGTAGCACTATGCAGTTTAGTATACCTTATCAACCGGGGAAAGCTTAGTTGCTTATCTTAAAATCGATTTGTTTTGATTCCGGATGTTTTACGGTCAGACCGCAAAGGAAAGGACAGTGTATCTGTCAAATTGTTTAAGCAATCGGGCCTTGAAGGTGAACCAAAATTCGACCTCTTGATATTTCGTTCCTATGATCTGGAATAAATATCAAGAATTCGAATTAACCCGCAATCGAAGAACTAATACCCAGCGTTTTCATAGTAATTCAAATCCTGATATGTTCTAATCCTAAACAAATAGACAAACAACGAGTTATAACAAGACTGGATTGACCAGTAACGGTTTGAATAATACACTGGAAAAGAATCACTGGTTAAGAAACAATTATAATGAAGATATTGCTTACAGGTGCCACCGGTTATATCGGGCGTAGATTGTTACAGGTGCTGTTGGAAAAGGGTCATGAAGTGGTCTGCCTGGTCCGGGATAAGCAACGGTTAGATATCAAAAAATATAAACCCAAACAAGTTGTTCTGGTAGAAGGAGACCTGATGAAACCCCAAACGCTTGCTGGTTTGCCAAAAGATATTGATATTGCATATTACCTGGTACATTCAATGAGTATGAGTGGCGGAGACTTTGGTAAGGAAGAGAAAAAATCCGCTGAGAATTTTGTAGCGTACATCGACACTACTGAGGGGGAACAAATTATTTTTTTGGGCGGCATTACGAATGAACAGCAATTATCCAGACATCTTGCATCGCGAAAAGTGGTAGAGGATGAATTACGCAAAAGCGTGGTGCCAGTGACCGCACTCCGTGCAGGTATTATTGTAGGTTCTGGTAGCTCATCTTTTGAGATCATCCGCGACTTGGTAGAAAAATTACCGGTTATGGTTGCTCCTAAATGGTTGAAAACCAAATGTCAGCCGATCGCTATTCGCAATGTCATTCAACTACTGACAGGCGTATTGCATAAAAAATATACCTATGGTCATCATTTTGATATTTACGGGCCGGAGACATTGACTTATAAGCAAATGCTGATTCAATTTGCACAGGTCAGGAAATTAACGAGAAGGATCTGGACCGTGCCGTTAATGTCACCGAAATTATCGTCCTACTGGCTTTACTTTGTAACCTCTACATCCTATCCCCTCGCCAAAAACCTGGTCGAGAGCATGAAAATAGATGTTGTGGGTGAAAAGAACGATCTGCCGGAACGATTAGATATTGAACTTATTACCTATAAAGAAGCTATTAAAATTGCGTTTGATAAGATTGAACAGAATATGGTACTTTCCACCTGGGCCGATGCGATGAACACGAGTATTTTCGATAAGGGGCTGGCGCAGCATATTGAAATGCCCCAATTCGGGGTCTTTAAAAATAAACAATCAGCCGAAGCTGTGGATCCAAAATCTGCCTTAGCGAAAATCTTTGCTATAGGAGGCAGAAATGGGTGGTATTATGCTAACTGGCTATGGGGTTTCCGGGGCTTTTTTGATCGGCTATTTGGAGGGGTGGGCTTGCGTCGCGGCCGTAAAAACGCCTCTGAGGTTTATCCCGGAGATACTCTGGATTTCTGGCGGGTGATCTATGCCAGTAAAGAAGAAAAACGCCTGTTATTATATGCAGAAATGAAACTGCCCGGGGAAGCTTGGCTGGAATTCTGTATAGACGATAATAATCTTATCCAGCAGACGGCGACGTTCCGGCCTCTTGGTTTGGGAGGGCGTTTGTATTGGTACGCCATGTTGCCTTTCCATTTTTTTATCTTCAAAGGAATGCTTCTTAAAATCGCCGAGGTCAACGCTTCAGAGAAAGAAACGGCTTATTAGCGCAACATTACTCATATCGTATTGTTAGTCAATAGATTGTATATATCTTGGCATGATGGAATCAATTTAGCAATGCGATTGCCAACACTATTCAGCCTCTCGGCTTGGCATATTTGAAAAGCTATATTTTAATATTTATATTATATTAGTTAAGCAGCTAGATTTGTTTGGATTTTTTAGGCTTATGATTTAATTCCGCCGATTGTACGATTGCTTATTTCGTCCTTTTGTTATCTTCCGCAAAGCTTTTCAGATCTGCTTTGCTCGAGATGGTTTTCTTTTCATGGTGTTCATGGTGAAAGTTCTCCAATTTTTGCAGTAAGTGTTGCAATACTAATTTTTCAGCTATGGTTAATTTACCGGTGATCATTTTGCCTACATAGCTCATATCAACAAATACCCGATATAATAGCTGCTTTCCTTCTTCGGTGATGGCCACCTGTTTGCTTCTTTTATCCTTTTGATCATTCCATTCTTTTACCAGGCCAGCGGCAATCAATCGCCTGATAACCTCGGTACCCGATGTTTTTTCCTGCAAATTATGGCTGATTAACTCACTCTTCGACAAATGATCATGGGTAAGTAAAATAGCAAGGCCGGTAAAATCTTCTGCTGTTGGTAACGGGGTGCCCTCCAATGCTTTTTTGATATAAGATTTGGCATACCGGCTCATGTATACAAATAATCTTCCTATGTTATTATCCAATTGATACGCGATCTCTTGTGCCATACTTTCATTCTTCCCAAATCTCACATCTCCGTTAACGAAATCGCCTACGGGGTCGCCGACAGAAGTAAGCAAGAAGCCAGCAAAATCCTGAATTGATACTTCGCGGCCCGGGTTCTCATCCTCCAGTTGCTCCACGAGGGTTATTAATTGGTGAATGAGTTGGTATGATTTCATGTGAGGTAAAGTTATGGACACCGGCTAATTGTTCAAATTTAAGTTCTTTTACGGAGTTCCGGGTTTTGTTTTTTGAATGCAACGTAGGCAATCCGGTATTTTTGGTTAATATTGCCCGGCGGTTTAAAGCTTTTTAAAAAATTTAGCGTTCTGATAAGCTTAATTTTATAATCTGGCAATTCTGGAACATCAATAGAAAGCATATCCGATATTTCATTGCCCAGCAAATAACGCATTAAACCTAAAATATCAGCAGCTGTAGCTTTGCTTTTGTTAACCGCAAGGATATGATCTGTAAGTGATCTGGTAAGCTGTTTTCCGTGCAATGAAGGACAAAACTGCCGACGTTTAATAGCGATGTCCAACTGTTGTGCCATTTTGGAATTTTCTGGGATCACGTCCTCGTCAAGGCCGGTTAAAAAGCCAATTACTGCCCAAATATGCATAAAGGCTTCCTGATCCGGCTGGCTTATGTTAATCCCGAGCAGTCTGAGGCCTCGGATAACGATCAGTGAGAATGAAAGATTTGTTCCCGCCATATCTTCCTGGTTAACAGGTATGCCCCAGGTATCATCCCATTTGCCGCTTTGAAGCGTATAATAACGAACAGCGGCATGCATAATGCGCACTTTTAAAATCTGGTGATAAGCATCACCGCTTTTATCGAAAGCATCTGGCCCCATTACTTCCCAAACAAATAGGGCTGTATCATATAAGCGTTTTGTGGTTTGTTTACGTATCAGCTCAGATATATACAACACCATAGCGCCATTGGCAGCGGTATAGCAATAAGGCAGGGATAAAAGCCCGAGCAGGCTCATGATCATCTCAGAATTCTGCGCAAAAAATACAGCACCAACTTTCATTAACCGCTCGTTGGCCCATGAAGGTAGTTTATCGGCCTGAGTGATGAAAGCGAAATCAGGGTAAATACCTTTTATCCATTGCAATTCCTTATCTCCAGACGCACTGCTTAACCATTGCTGCAATTGCGTTTTTTTGACCGGATCAGAAAATACAAGTTTTATAAAATTATCGGCAGATGGATCTCCCAATAATCTTTTATTATCCAAAATTCCGTCGCTATATATTTTGTGACCAACCATAATTTTTTTTGTTAAAAGCTTTCAGTATTTTGATCGATTTGCCAACTACTTTTAAAACCTTGGTCGCGGTCAAACCGCTAACCCTGCGCCGATAATAATTGCATCTGTATCTTCAACTATCATAACATAAGGGATATTATTCATTGTTTAAGTTCCTGAGGTTCAATGCCGGGCTTGGGATAAGCGAGACGCCCCACAAACTGTGGAAGATAGTAGGAATCCAACCCTGCTACCGTAATCGTTTCTGCTTTAATATGATCAACGGTGCCGTCTTCTCCTATAATTAAATCATCAGCTAATATTTGAATGATCTCGCCTATGACGATGGTTGTGCCATTAATTTCGATATCTATCATTTCCCTTAACTCCAAGCCGATCCGGACTGTAGACTGGCCTACAAAAGGGGCTTTAAACCCATTAGTATATTGCTTTTTAAATCCGCAGATTTCAAACTCTGATGCACCGGAAGGATAACTGGCACTGGTTTGATGGGCCTGTTTATACCATGCGGGTAAAACATTATTCAGGGTGTATTGGCCGGTCTCTCTGATATTATTAAGCGTGTCATTATGTTCACGTTCCGGCCTTATCACCATACCCAGGAGAGGCGGATTTGCTCCAAGATGAAAAGTGGAACTAATTAAACATAAGTTGGTGATGCCGTCCTTACTGGTTGTCCCCAGGAGGTTCAGCGATTTATAACCGACCAGGCTATTGATCAGGCTAATTCTGTAATGTTTTTCCATCCCGGCAATTTGATCTCCTTCAATATTTATCATTTTAACTTGTTTTTAAGTTACTTAAGCCGCCATTAACGCGGATTACTTGTCCGGTTATCCAACTGCTGCAGTCAGAAAGTAAAAAAGCTATCGCTTGGCTAACATCTTCCGGCTGCCCGTATCTGGCCAGGGGATGCCTTTTGGCCGATGCTTCCCGTTTTTCAGGTGAGTTCAGTAAGTTTTGTGCAAGCGTGGTATCCGTCAGGGAAGGAGCAACGACGTTCACTCTTATTTGCTGCGCAGCCAGTTCAGCGGCCAATGATAATGCCAGTCCTTCAATCGCACTTTTTGCCGCTGAAATACTGGCATGAAAAGGCAAACCGGTTCTTGCGGCCACAGAACTGATTAAAACTACCGAGGCTCCTCCGGCATTTTTCAATTGTTTAAGCGATAACTGAATCATCCGCACTGCTCCCAAAACGTTCAGTTGATAATCATTTAAAAAATCGTTTGCTGTTAGCCGGTTGAATGGTTTCAGATTAATACTACCAACTGAATAAACCAGTCCATGTAAATGTTCGGGCAAAAATGCAACTACAGCGTCAAGATCTCCTGTAATGTCCGCTTGCAAATGTTTAACGCCAGCCGGGAAATCATCCGGTATAGTTCTTGAAATCACATAAACACGGGCATTGTTTTCATTTAAAAATTTAACCAGGGATAAACCGATACCGGAACTTCCACCGACAACAAGGATATTTTTTTCTTGGTAATTGATCATCCTATATATTTTAGAAATTCACTTTTCGTTTCAGTATTTAAAAACTGGCCGCAGTATTCGGCGGTTATTGTTGTGCTGCCTGCATCTCTTACGCCGCGACTGGATACACAATGATGATATGCGTCTATAATGACCGCCACATCGTCCGTTCCGAGTGCTTCTTTCAGTAAATTTGCTATTTGAATGGTCAGCCTTTCCTGCACCTGGGGTCGTTGCGAACAATACTGCACTATCCGGTTCAGCTTCGACAAACCTATCACCTGTCCGTTGCTGATATAAGCCACATGGGCCTTACCTACAATAGGTAGAAAATGATGTTCGCAATTGCTGAAAACAGCAATATTCTTTTCTACCAGGATCTGCTTGTATTGAAAAGGATTTTTGAATAGAGTTGGCTTTGGTTTATTGGCGGGATTAAGGCCGCTGAAAATCTCTTTCACATACATTTTGGCCACCCGTTTGGGAGTGTCCTTCAGGCTGTCGTCTTGGAGATCCATTCCCAGCACCTGCATTATACCTGCAAAATGTCCTGCAATCAATTCCATTTTGGTATCGTCGTCTAAGTCGAACGCGTCTGCTCTAAGCGGCGTATCAAAAGCTGAACCGTGATGGCCAGTATCATATTCCATCACTTCAGCGTTGTCTTTTTGATCAATTATAATATGATTATTTGTCATGAATGTATATTAGATTTTGTATAAACAGGTGCGAGTTGTACATGAGTATCGGCTTTATTGCGATATTTTTGTATTCGATTTATTTTTGTGCTTATCCAGGAATAAATCATCACGTTGAGTAAAATGAGATCCATCCCGTAAAATATGTCTTCAACAGGTATGGTTAATATTCGCACGTTAATAATAAAGGCAGGATTATACCATACAACAGGAGTATCAAGGCCGGTACCTGTCAAAAGTCCGTTGACGATTAAAAAAGGAACTAAAAGAACCAGATAGCTGATGTAAAATTTTAAAAGCCATGACGCCTTTAAAATAAATTGTGTTGTAAAAAGTAAAACGGCTAACAAAGTGAACGTATAACAGGTGTAACTACGGGCATGAAAACTGATAGCCAAGGAGCAAGACATTACAATCAACAGGCAGCTTATCCATATTTCGGTCCTCTTGTATGTGTTTAGCCTAATAAGTGTATTTAAGCAGGTAAAAGTAAAAATACAAGCATAGGGTATGCATCCAAAGAAGAGCACCTCTTCCACCGGCAGGTTGGCTATGTGATACCCAATCAGATAAACCGAATTAAATCCCCATATTTTTAAATATGTGAAATATACATCCCAGCCTAAAAAAATAATTCCGGTAATGATTATTGCGGGAAAAAGTGCGAGCCAGTGTTTATAAAACCGGAGTTTGTGATGAAAGGAAAAAATAAAGGGAACGAGTACGGAAAAAAGGTCAATCAAAAGGTATGCATATTTCATGATTCTTTATTTTTATTGGCATCCATGAAATATTTTAACGGTACCCATAGCATGCCAAAGCATTCGCCATCGGTTTTTTCGGTGTGTTTGTGGTGTATCTTATGTGCACGCCTGATGGCTTTCAGATACCAGTTTTGGGAATTGCGCAGTACTTTAATGCGTTGGTGAATGAACAAGTCGTGCACAAAAAAATAACAAGCGCCATAAATGGTTACCCCTGTGCCTATCCAGGAAAATAGCGGTATATCTCCCAATGTTCCTAAAGCCAGACAACTGATGCCCGGAATAGCGAAAATTAGAAAAAAAAGATCGTTTTTTTCCAGGTATCCTGATCGTTCTTTTTTGTGATGATCACGGTGTAAAGACCATAACAGACCATGCATCAGATATTTGTGCGAAAACCAAGCCACACCCTCCATCGCAAAGAAGGTTGAAGTGATCACAAGGAATTTAAATAGTATGCTCATCATGAATTAAAATATTGGTGGTGATGGCTTTTTACCCGGTCAAAACAAATTTTCAGCCAGGTGGTATATTGTTCAGGGTTATTCTGAATGTCTGTCTCTAAATCAGCCATATCCTGATATCTAAAAGCTATAGCTTCTTCCAGGCACAGGTCCGGCTGTTCATTCGTTATGCCCCAAAAAACATGGTCGTATTCGTATTCCGTAATTCCTTGCTGAATCTCCGTATGATAAGTAAAATTAAAGGCGGGTTGTAAATCGCAAAGCAAACCCATTTCTTCTTTCAGCCGCCGGTTTGCCGCATTGCGGGTTCCTTCTCCCGGTCTTGGATGGCTGCAGCAGGTGTTGGTCCATTTGCCGCCGGAGTGATACTTATGATTAGCTCTTTGCTGTAATAACAGTTGGCCTTTTGTATTAAAAATAAATATAGAAAAAGCTCGGTGCAGCATTCCTTTTACATGTGCCTCCATTTTTTCCATGGTGCCAATCATTTGATCGTTTTCGTTTACCAAGATCACGTACTCATTTACTTCCATATGTTATTGGTTTGTTGAAAGTGTTTTTCTTCACTTCTTTTCAGTTCATTGTCATTAATCTTCTAGACTGCAATTGGCTTTTAGATGAGAATTGTATCCTGAAAATGTTGCGTTTAAGAAATAGTTCATGTTGTTGCTAACGTGGCGTCGGGATATCGTTAAGTAAAACCTCATAACACGTTTAATTTATATCTCACTAAAGAATCAAACATCAGCCAAAATTTATGACTATTGGATACCCTTATTCGCTCAGACATTACCCTATCAGCGGGGACTCGGGCTATTTTAAGTAATAGTTGTCGATAATAAACATAAGCCAGGTAAACTCCTTTGCGACAGGAGCGGGGCAATTCCCTGATGCCTTTTAGGGCCTCTTCTAATTCAGTAATAATATCCTGCTCAATAGCTTTTTTTTCTAAGTCAGAAAATGAGGATAAATTAACACTAGGAAAATAACAGCGGTTTAACTGCTCATAATCTGCGTTCAGGTCTCTCAGAAAATTTACTTTTTGAAAAGCAGACCCTAGTTTCATAGCTGGTATTTTTAGGCGGTCAAATTCCTGTTTTTTGCCTTTAGTAAACACATGCAGGCACATTAACCCAACCACTTGCGCCGATCCCATGATGTATTCTTCATATTTCTCATGCGTATAAGTTTGCTCCGCCAGATCCATTTCCATACTGTTTAAAAATTGCGTTATCAGGGTATGATCAATATTGAATTTATTAACCACTTGCTGAAATGAATTAAGCACAGGATTAATACTGATCCCGCGTTCGATTGCTTTAAAACAATCGGTACTAAATTCGGCAAGCAGGACGGATTTGGGATAATCATGAAAGCTGTCTACAATCTCATCTGCGAGCCTCACAAAACCATAAATGGCATGAATTGGATCTCGTACCTCTTTTTTGAAGAAAAGTATACCCAGCGAAAAACTGGTGCTATAAAGTCGGGTAGTTTCCCTGCTGCAAGTTGCGGAGAGTGTATCAAATTTTGCTTTCATTTTTGATTTTTGAGATGTTGGATAAGCTGCCGGGCAGATACTTTGCCGGATATGATAGATGGTGGTACGCCCGGCCCGGGGACGGTCAATTGCCCTGCATAAAAAAGATTTTTCAACTTTTTATTTTTTATTGAGGGTTTTAGGTGCGCTGTTTGCATCAGCGTATTGGCTAAACCATAGGCATTGCCTTTAAATGAATTGTAATCAGTTTTGAAGTCGTTGACGCAGTAGCTCTTTTTATAATCGAGTGATTTTCTGATATCTGTACCCGTATAATCTTCCAGCCGATCCATGATAAGGTTAAAGTAGTTTTCCCGCAACTGTTCAGAATCATCCAAGCCTGGAGCCAAAGGCATTAATATGAATAAATTTTCATGGCCTTCAGGAGCAACAGTATCATCAGATTTTGAAGGACAGCATACATAAAATAAAGGCCTCGTTGGCCATTGTGGGTCTTTGTATATTTCCTTGGCATGAAGTTTTAAGTCGGCATCAAAAAATAAAGTATGATGCTCCAGCCGCTTAACTTTCTTTGTTATACCCAGGTAAAAGATCAGGCTTGACGGGGCCATAATTCTTTTATGCCAGTACGTTTCATTGTAATTTCTGAAAGCCGGTTTCAGGAGTTTTTCTTCTATATGGTGGTAGTCTGCCGCAGCAATGACGCCATCGTAAACCTTATGCTCATCTTTAAAAACGACTTCGGATACCAATCCTTTATCAACTTTTAAATGCGTAACTTCTGCGAGATTAAATATTTTTACGCCTTGCGCTTCGCATACTTTTTGCATGGCATCAATTACTCTTCCAAAACCACCTTTTGGATACCAGGTACCGAGTTTGAGCCCCGCATAATTCATCAGGCTATACAACGCAGGCGTGTCCTCCGGCATTGCACCAAGAAAAAGAACGGGAAATTCCATCAGAGTTATCAGTTTCGGATTCTTGAAAAACTTTTTTACATGTTTGCTGAAAGAGGTAAAAACCTGTAACTTAAAAACGCCACGAATCAAACTCCAGTCTGCAAACTCAGTTAAGGAAATGCCGGGTTTTTGAACAAGTGTGTCCATTCCCGTTTTGTATTTATAGGCGGCCTCCGTTAAAAACAAATCCAATTGGTGGGAGCTGCCAGGTTCTATGACTTCAAAAAGCTCCCCAAGAGCCGCGTAATCAGCCGGAATATTTACAACATCATGTTTGCCAAAAACAACCGTAAAGCCTGGGTCAAGTTGTTGCAGATCGTAAAAGTCGGATGCCTTATATCCGAAGTCATTGAAGAATTTCTCGAATACCTCCGGCATCCAATACCAACTTGGCCCCATATCAAAAACATATCCGTTAGCGGTAATCAACTGTCGCGCTCTACCGCCTATATCGGCATTTTTCTCGTATATATCAACGTGGCAACCGGAGTCGGCTAAATATGCCGCAGCACTTAATCCGGCGAAACCAGCCCCAATAATTGCCACTGAAGGTTTCTTTGGGTTTGAGAAAATTGAACTGCTTTTAGGATTATCCGGCATTTATACTCTTTTAAATTACATTTGTTCCAAATATAATGCATAATTGTATTTTATTTATATATATAGAATGTTTTTGTATTAAAAAAAACTATTCATAATAACTAAAGGATGTGATTGCGAATAAACAGGAGGCCTATAAAAATATCTTTTATATGAAAGGAGGACTTTTATGGAACAGCTACGAACAGACTATCGTAGATTTAAATATAGACATGCATTAAGGTTTGTGTTTATTTCGGAATTAAAGTATCAGAGCATTATACGATTTTATCAATGATCACTCAAATCCACAGGAGAATTCATGGTTCCGGCAGTGTTTTTCTGATAATGTTTTCTAATATCTTGTTACTTTTCTCAAAAGTAAAGATGTCGTATTTCGCGGAAGTATTTTTCCATGCGTAAGCCATAAGCCGGATAAGGGTTAAATCATTAATTATACTGGACGCAAGAATTTGAAATAGCTCATCTATTTCCTGTTCATTAGCGCTATTATTATAGTAGGCCATAAATAGATACATGAGCCTGGGGTCTAGATCTTCGACATTATCTTGCATCTTATTATGAAAGGTTAAATTATCCGGATAAATTAAATCGTCATCTAAACAATTTTCCGAATCAACAGCTATAGCTTGGTTTAGTGAAACTGTACGGTGTTTAGCGGAATGTCAGTTTTAATTAATATAATCTTGATATAAAGCATATTATGCTATTTTGAATCTGGGGTTTTCAGAAATTTGGTAACAATGGGAATCAACAGGTCTGTCTGGTCAACCATAGTTACATGTGACGTGCCAGGAAGAATTGCGAGCTGCTCATTAGGGAGCTCATAAAGGTCGCCCCAATTACCTCCACCTAAAAGCCTGAACATTGCTATCTGGTGCTCTGGAGTACCTAAATCTCCATCACCAAATATCAGCAGTGTGGGTGATTTTAAATTCTTAATATCGCTTGGCTGGAAACCCTTCCATGATCCCATAATACCATAGACTTTTTCGAGCAGTTTAGGCCATTTTGTAGAATCCGGGGCTATCTTATTATAATTTTTTCTCCATACAGATTGATTTACGTCTGTTGCTTTTTTTAGTTTCAAATTATCTGGATTTACCATATTGTTGCCTTCAGGGCTGTAGGAAGTGCAGGCCAAAATTAAATGCCTTACAAGTTCAGGATGGGTGATAGCCACTTGAAGGGCGACACCCCCGGACGCCGGAAACACCCCATCTATATAACGCGCAGATACAGATTCTACGAAACAAAAATGTAGTTGACAAAACTGAAACGAGTTTTGGTATACGTTCCATAAAATTTACGCCTGAAAATGGGTTTCAGCTTAATGGTAAAACAACAAAACTGAACGGCGGATGTGTACACCATGACAACGGCTGCCTGGGTGGTGCCGCTTTTGATCGGGCAGAGGAGCGCAAGGTTGAGTTACTTAAAGCAGCGGGATTCAACGCGGTAAGAACTTCTCATAACCCACCTTCTGAAGCTTTTTTAAATGCTTGCGACAGATTAGGCTTGTTGGTGGTTGACGAATCGTTTGATTGTTGGTAAAAACAAACAGGATTATGCCCAATATTTTGACCAATGGTGGAAATGCGATTTAAATGCGATGGTTTTGAGGGATCGCAACCATCCCTCAATTATGATGTGGAGTATTGGTAATGAAATAGTAGAGAGAGGCACTCCGGGGGCTGTAGAAACAGCCAAAATGCTTGTAGGTGCCATAAAAAAAATAGATACAGTGCGGCCGGTAACATCGGCGGTTGTGGAAAAAGGCAAAGATTGGGCAATTATGGATTCGCTTATGGCAGTTCATGATGTAGCCGGTTATAATTACCATTTATGGAATGCTGCCGCCGATCATCAGCGGGTTCCTTCAAGGATAATCGTTCAAACAGAATCGTATCCCAAGGATGCTTTTGCAAATTGGAAGCTGGTAACCAATAACAATTATGTTATTGGAGATTCTGTTTGGACGGCTATGGATTATCTTGGGGAATCAGGAATAGGCCGTTGGTATTATTCGGGCGATGTGCCCGGTGAACACTGGGAACATGATTTTTTTCCCTGGCATGGTGCCTATTGTGGCGACATTGATTTGATAGGGTGGAGAAAACCTATTTCGCATTATCGTAACCTTTTATACAATAACACTGAGAAGCTTTACATGGCAGTTCGCGAACCTGATCCGGATCCGCTTGAGATTAAGACTACATGGTGGGCAGTGTGGCCCACCTGGGAAAGCTGGACCTGGCCTGAATATGTGGGAAAACCAATTAATGTGGAAGTTTATTCAAAGTATCCCAGTGTACGTCTTTACTTAAACGACAAACTCATTGGTGAAAAGCCGACGACTGAAGAACAGGAACATAAAGCTGAGTTTACGGTGCCTTATTCACCCGGCCATTTGAAGGCAATTGGCGTAGATAAGGGTAAAGAAATGGAATCAACCGTGTTGCAAACTTCCGGCGATGCTTCAAAGGTCAAACTAACTGCTGATAGAAAAGAGATAATGGCTAACGGACAGGACTTGTGTTTTGTTACAGTGGAGCTAACCGACAAGGATGATATTCTGCAGCCCAATGCGGCCAATCGTCTGCTTTTCAAAATTGAGGGGCCCGGCACAATTGCAGGGGTAGCCAATGGGGATATGAAAGACACAGATACGTATGTTGGAGATACAATAAAAGCATGGCACGGACGTGCGCAGGTTGTAATCAGAAGTACGCACCATGCCGGTGATATTAAGTTGACGGTTAATTCATCTGGTTTATCGGAGGCTATCTTCAATATCAAAGCATTAAAATGGTAATATAATTCATTATGAAGATGAAAATATTAAGTGTTATTTATGTTTTGTTCTGCCAATCAATAATGGTGCAGGAAAAATTTCCTTTACTCATAAGTGTTGGGTACCTAAATGGATATTCCCGAGCCTTTGATCAATGCGTTCCGGCGAAGTGTTCGGGACTTTCTCTTACACTGTGACCACGTTATCTTCCTGAGTTATATATTTGGAATTTGATATTCCCAACATACCTCGCTGGTCTAACGGGAAGGGAACAGCATGGTCAAGCATGCCGGAATTTTCTGATCTTGCTGAGGTAAAAGCAGATCTCACCAAATGGATGTTCATTTTCATTGTCGGGCAAACAGCCGTCCCCGATATTTTGCTAGTCGGCATTGTTAAACTTTTACATAAGATAACAGCCACTCGTAGAGCGGCATTTTTTATACTATAGGGGCGTCCTACCTGGACGTTCCGAAGGCCTTGATCAGGTGGTTCTGTGCCATTTAGAGCTGCGCTTTGTGTTTATCGCTTTGAAAAGTTGCGATTATTGATCAATGATTTAATATGGTCAAAGTGTTGCAGAACTATTGGTCCCCGATTCCAGAACCTGGATGATCAAGGCCTCCGGAATATTCACAGTAGATCGCTTCGCTCGTTTGCTCCATTACATTCCGTTCATTCCCTCAGCCATTTTTTCCGCTTCAGGCAAAAGCCTGCCTGCCGTATCCCCGCCCCGCTGCCTGATATCCATGATCCGGCAGACAGGCACTTGCTTTTTTGTAAAGACAACATTACAGGAAGACCTTCATTTTTTTCAAAAGAAGGAAAAAAAGGCAGCCAAGTTGTGCCTTTAGTGCGGCGATTGCTGCAACAACAGCAAAAAGCTTCCGGCATAATGGCGCCTGTTATTTTTTTTGGCGCGCCACCCTGCGGGACTTATTCCTTTTCCTTTTTGCCTCTGCCAGGCACCTTGTATCGCTTTCTTTTTTTCCTTTTTCTTTTAAAAAAAGCTTTTAAGGGAAAGGGTTGAAAGAGAAAAGAATAAACAGATTTTTTAACACTTAATTTTTTAATCATGCAAAACGCAGAAAAAAATGCAAAGGAAGTACAAGTTGCTGCTGCCGGTGCCAAAGGAACAAATCCCGCAAAAACTGAAAACCGCCCGAATATTCCGGGCAAAGCCAAAAATGATGAACCCCTTAAAAATCAAAACCCTGGCACTGCGCAGGAAGCTGCGAAAGCCGATGGTGCCGAAGTTAAGACCGTTCAGCCCGCTGCCGGCGATAACCAACCCCTTAACAATTCAGCCACAACCGAGAAACAGGAACTGAACGGCCCGGAGCCAAAAGCAGAAGTGAAATACATCAAACCGGTGATGAACTTGGAACAAACTATTAAAACCGTAAACGACCTGCACCGCAGGAGTATTCAGCGATTGGCCCTGATTGCCCGCATCAAATTACTCGAAGATTTTGAGGTGAAACTGGTGGAAGAAAATGACGAACTGGAAAGCAACCCTTATCAGGGCTGCAAACTGATCATTAAAGATGACAAGGGCAGGGATTTTACCACCAATACACCCGGCCTTATCCGCATGGTGGCGCAATTCATTTTTGATGCCTGCCATGAGAAACTGGCGGAGATCGAAGCCAATATCGTGCTTCCAAATGCTTAAAGGCGGATGCTCCCGGCTGTTGCCGGGAGTATTTTTTACGGTTTACCAAAAACAGGAATTAAGATGTACGAGCAATTTATCGAACTGACCGACCAAATATTTTGGGACGGCTACGCTGCAAAACTGGCTGCGGAAGACCCGGCCAAATTCAGATTTGAATTCAACGAGTTCTTAAATACTTACGAAAATGATGACAGACAAAATGTTTTTACTGGTGAAAATTACGATTAGCACCGGGCACCGGGACATACACCATGCCATAGCGGAACTGCAGGCCAACACCCGACTGTCTATTAGCAGTGTGCTATTTATGCATTTGGTAGATGACCGCTTTTGATAAAATGTCGTTCGCCCGTTTTAAAGCTTTCTCAAACGTATCACCGGTATTGCCTTTCCCTATTTGAAATAACAAACGCGCTCTTTTTAACTCAGCCATTACCTGTTCACTATTCACCTCGGAAAGGATGAGTTTTGTTCCTTTCTTTTTTATTTCCTGGTGAACATCCCGCAATACCCTGATACCGGTTGCATCAATAACAGGTACGTTCCGCATCCGGATGATCAATACCCTAGCGGGCTTCTCCAGTACTTTCATCGCGTCTTTAAATTTATAGGCCGCGCCAAAAAACAGAGGACCGTTGATCTCAAATACATCAACCCCGGCTGGAATGACTTCCGGGTTAAGTTCCAGGTCAGTTAGCTGATCTGCTGAAAAGACAGCTTGCTGTACAGAACTTGTTTGCATCATTTTGCGCATAAACAGGAAGGCAGCCAGGATCATTCCGATTTCAATAGCTACGGTCAGGTCCACTAGTACAGTTAGCCCGAAGGTGGTCAGTAAAACGGCGGCATCACTTTTAGAGCCTTTAAATACAGCTATAAAATTTCCCAGCTCGCTCATATTCCAGGCGACCACGATCAATATCCCTGCGAGTGTCGCCATCGGGATCAGCGCAGCCCATTTGCCTACAAAAAGCATGATCAGGAGCAGGGTGACAGCGTGGATAATCCCAGCAATGGGTGTTCGCCCACCGTTTTTAACGTTAGTGGCTGTTCTTGCAATCGCACCGGTTGCGGGGATGCCTCCAAAAATAGAAGAACAGATATTCGCCAGTCCCTGAGCGATCAGTTCTGTATTAGACCGGTGGGTCCCGCCGGTCATGCCATCCGCGACAACCGCTGATAATAAAGACTCAATACTGCCCAGCAATGCGATGGTAAAAGCAGGCCGGATCAATTGCTGAATGGTCGCCATACTGACGCCGGGAATTACCGGGTGTGGTAAAGCAGAAGGGATAGCCCCGAAACGACTGCCAATGGTTTCTACAGGAAGATGAAAGAACCAAACTACCCATGTGCTGATCACAATAGCGATCAGTGAGCCCGGGATCTTATGGGTTACTTTGGGCCACAGCAAAACGACCAACAAGGTAAAAACCCCGATAAACAGGGCATATAGATTTACAGAAGACAGGTGCTGTCCATAATCCTGCCACTTGCTGATAAAATCAGCTGGAACACTTCCCATTTTCAGCCCCAAAAAATCTTTGATCTCGGAGGAAAAAATGATGACAGCGATCCCGGTGGTAAAACCAATGATCAGGGGATAGGGAATGTATTTGATAGTATTGCCTAATTTGGCCACACCCATGATGATCAGTAGTATCCCGGCTATAAAGGTGGCGATAACTAAACCGCTGACACCGAACTGCTGGACGATTCCATAAACAATGACGATAAAGGCGCCAGTCGGGCCACCGATCTGTACCCGGCTGCCTCCTAATGCCGAGATGACCAGCCCGGCAATAATAGCGGTAAAAATTCCTTTTTCAGGTGATACACCAGAAGCTATGGCAAAAGCTATAGCTAAAGGTAAGGCCACGATACCTACAATTACACCGGCAACAACATCTTTATAAAATTGCGCCAGGGTGTAATTCTTAAGGGTGTCGATCAGCTTTGGTCTGAACAAATTCGTCATGCTGTTCATTATTTAAACCATTTATATTTATTTCCGTCAACCGGCGTATCCGTGTCCAGTTCGGGATGATAATGCACCTTTGGTGACAGCCAGTAAAGCAATATCACACGGGAGTAACGGAAATTCAGCGGTGAAAGAATGAACAAACCGCCCAGGATGGTGGCAAGATATAGCCAGGGTGAGTCGTTATTTCCGGTGATCAGAAAGGTAGCTACCCATAAAAATCCTCCCTCTGCAACATTCATAGCATAGCTCACATACATCGCCGCGTAGAAATAACCCGGTTCAATTTCAAAAACCATCTGGCAATGCGGGCAATTCAGGTTGATCCTGTTGGAGCCCAGGCTGTACGTTGCCCCCTCAAACATATTTCCCCGACGACAGCGCGGGCATTTGGCGTGCAGCATAGCCCGTGATTTTGATGTTTTTACCATGATTTATTTTATCAATGCGGTGCTTCTTTTATAACACTTTGAATTACTATGCTGGTCCGGGAGCTCATTCTTTAATCCACATTTTCAGAAATCTGCTATAGGAATTACTGACCAACTGATAACTTGGCGGAACCTGGCTATCAGCGCCATGAAATGTTACCAGCCTCGTTTCCGCAGGCTTTTTGTCCAGCATTTCGTAAACAAACCGGCTATAGCGGTCATAAAGTTCAAATGAGGTTTTTACCGCATAATCGATCCGGCTATCGGGTTCGATATTTTCGTAAAAAGGGTTATAAAAATAAAAGTGATCGTAATCATCAAAATCCAGTTCGGTCAGGTTACCGTGAATGAAATTTACATTGGGTAAATCAATTTCCTCCCTGGCTATTTCTGCGAAAGTGAATAGTTCGCTCCGCTGTTCAATGCCGTAAAAGGTCGTTTCCGGATGGAAAAAACCGGCTACCAGACAGAACTTTCCGACACCGCTCCCGATGTCCAATACTTTAACGTTTGGAATGGCCAGAAATTCACCCGCTTTTTTTGCGATATCAACGGAGGTCCAGTGCATAGCTGATAACGCCTGGATATGGTCGGGATACAGATCGTCAAAAACATGGTCTTTACGGAAAAGTGATGGACTTAACGTATCATGGAGCATATTGCTGTCTTTTCTATCGGTTTCAAAACTCCTGAAGGGTGCAGTTAAAAATCTGAATACATTCATTTGGGCTATTCTTTGATCCACATTTTTAGCAAAGTATCATAGGAAACATCTGCCAGCCTGTAGTCCTGAGGAATCTCCTGTTCTAAACTATGAAAAGTGACCAGGCGTGTTCCCGATGGTTTTGCGCTCAGCGCCATATAAAGGTATTGGGTATAATAGTTGTATAAGCTCTCTGATAATTCGATCGTATCATCAATTTTATTCATTTGATCAATATTCTCATAGAATGAATTATAAAAATAGAAGTGATCAAACTCTTTAAAATTAATCTGGGTGACATTCCCGTAAATGAAATTCACATTGGGCAGATCCGTATATCTTTTGATGTTCTCTGCCAAATGATGTAATTCATGTCTTTGTTCCACACCGTAAAAAAAAGTTTCCCGGAAATGATAACCCGCGGTCAAGCAGAATTTACCGGCGCCACTACCAATATCAAGTACCCTGGTGTCGGGTAAAGACAGGAATTCAGCAGCTTTTTTGGCAATAGACAAAGGAGTGAAATGTTTGAGCGATAGTAATTGAAAATGATGTGGATATATCCAATCAAATTCTGCGTCATCGCTGAATAAGAGTTTATTGACCAAGTTGTTTTTCGGTGATCGGATTATTTCTGGTTTGACCTGATCCCGGGAACCGAGTGGCAGAGGCGAAAACTGATCATCTTTCATCGTATACAAAACTAAACCTGTAGCAGCGGCAACGCTATGGTAAGACATCAGCGTGCTGGCTGATATTTATCAGTTTTTGCCGATAAATAGGAGCGTTATATCTTCCCGCTGAATGATACGTTTGGCGCATACAGCGTGCGGCAGCTTATCAAATAGGCTTTAATAAATTCGTATCTTTGTAACATGAGCCTATCTGGAATTTTTCCGATTGACAAATGGGAATTCACAACACAGTCTGTTTTGAATACCCTCTCAGAAGAAGATTACCATTTTTTGATCTCCCGGCAGGGAGCGCAGAAATATCAAAAAGGGGAAATTATTTTCAAGGAGGGTGTGGTACCTTCCGGTATTTATTTTATCCATCAGGGGAAAATAAAAAAGTATAAAGTTGACAGGAGTGGCAGGGAGCAGATCATCTATGTAGCCAACAAAGGCGAGCTGATCGGGTACCATGCGATCTTAGCGGAAGAACGCTGTCCTGATTCTGCCGCCACCTTGGAAGATAGCCTGGTCAGTTTTATTCCTAAAGAAGACTTTTTAACTATTCTGGATAAATCCCCGCTTTTTGCCAGGCGTTTATTGAAAACATTGAGCCATGAATTTAGTGTACTGGCCAATGGTATTTCCGTGATTTCTCAAAGGACCGCAACGGAACGGCTTGCCATCGCACTGATCGTGTTGAGGGAAAAGTTTAAGGATAAAGGATCCGGTGAACAAGAGATTATTTTGAATATCTCCAGGATGGATCTGGCCAGCTTGGCCGGGATCGCCCAGGAAAATGTGATCCGCCTGTTAAAGGAATTTAAGGAAGAAGACATTTTGGAAACGGATGGCCGAAAAATATGGATCAAAGATATTAAGCGCCTAGTTAAAAAATCAAACTACGGGTGAAGGCCGATTTCTTAATTCGCTTTCATGAAAGCGATAATTGCTAAATGATGACCTCAGCCATTGGGCAATATGATTATCAACAAACAGGCTGGTAATCAATATGGACTATCAATGATTGGTGATTAAGCTTTTACTTTTAGCATACTGGCATTAATAGCCACGACAACCGTGCTGACCGTCATTAAGACCGCACCTGCAGCCGGACTTAATATGATGCCCTGGTTAAACAGCAAGCCGGCGGCCAATGGCAACGCGATAACATTGTAACCTGTTGCCCATGCCAGGTTTTGAACCATCTTTCTGTAAGTTGCTTTACCGAATAAGATCAGGCTGACAATATCCTTTGGATTGCTGTTTACCAAAACTATTCCTGCGGTCGCTGCCGCTATATCACTCCCCGAACCTACAGCTATGCCAATATCTGCCTGGGCCAATGCAGGAGCATCATTAACGCCATCGCCTGTCATGGCTACAAACTCGCCTTTGCTTTGCAGTTCTTTGATTGTTTCCAGTTTCTGATGCGGCAATACCTCGGTAATAAAGCTGTGCATGCCTAACGTTTTGCTGACACTTGCCGCTACTTTACTGTTATCCCCGGTAAGCAATATGGATTTGATATTTTCATCTTTGAGGATTCTAATAGCTTCTGCCGACTCTGGCCTGACCTCATCTGATAGTGCGATGTACCCTGCCAATTCTTTATCAATCAGCACAAAAACCACTGTTTCCGTATCATTAGCCGTAAAGCCATCAGGAACAGTTAACTTGTTTTCCTTTAAATAACCGGGGTTGACAACCCCTATTTGTTTACCTTCTACAGTAGCTTCAACACCCTGTCCGGTAATCGCCTTAAAGTTTTCCGCCTTTGGAATGGTGATCTTCAAATCCTTAACTTTTTGCAGGATACCGGTGGCAATCGGGTGCTCTGATTTTTGTTCCAATGCAGAAGCGAGGCGAATGAGTTCATTTTCATCGAAGTCCTTATCTAAGGCGATTACTTTTGATACTTCAAACTTCCCAATGGTGAGTGTGCCAGTCTTATCAAATACAATCGTGGTAATTCTTCTTGCGTTCTCAAACGCGGTCCTGTTCTTGATGAGTAAACCATGTTTTGCAGATAAGGCGGTTGATTTGGCAACTACCAATGGTACGGCCAGCCCCAGGGCATGAGGGCAGCAGATTACAATAACGGTCACCATCCTTTCCATCGCAAAAGCTAAGGTTTGCCCTGTTAAATACCAATACAGAAGGGTAGCGATACCTGTAACCAAGGCGATCACAGTAAGCCATCGGGCAGCAGTATCTGCCAGCAACTGGGTTTGTGATTTCGATTTTTGCGCATCATCAACCAGCTTAACCACCTGCGAGAGATAGGAATCTTTGGCTGCATGGGATACCGTAACTTCGAAAGACCCATTACCATTGATAGATCCTGCGATCACTTTATCACCTTTGATCTTTTGTACGGGTTTAGACTCCCCGGTCAGCATGGATTCATTCAGGTAGCTTTCACCCTCCAGTATGATCCCGTCTGCCGCAACCTTTTCACCGGGTTTCACCAGGATAACATCATTCTGTTTTAGTGTATTGGTCTTTACGTCATGTACCATATCCTTCATAACCATGTGCGCATCTGATGGCATCAACTGTACAAGCAATTCCAGTTCATTTGATGCACCCATTACCGACTTCATTTCTATCCAATGGCCTAAGAGCATGATGAGGATCAGCGTGGCCAGTTCCCAAAAGAAATCCATCCCCTTTAAACCAAAAACAATGGCTACACTATAACTGTAAGCCACGGTGATGGCAAAGCCGATCAGAAACATCATGCCGGGGTTCTTCGATTTTACTTCATCTGCCAATCCCATCAAAAACGGCCAGCCGCCGTACACAAACACAAGGGAAGCTAATGCAAAAAGCACGTAAGGAGATCCTGTGAAGCTGAAATCTACATGCAGCCATTGCTGAATCTGCATAGACAACAGCATGATCGGGACAGTAAGCAATAACACTACATAAAACCGCTTTTTAAAATCAGCGATCATCATGGCATGGTGGTCATATTCAGACATGCCATGATGCGGATCATGACCGTGCTGCATTTTGCTATGGTCCATATGCTCCATTTTCATTTCATCTGCCTGGTGAGTGTGTTTCATTTTGGATTGGTAATTTCCCGTTAAGATTGGTTTACTATAAAAGTACGCATCTGTTTAACAACCAGCTCGTTATTTAGATTAATATAGCCGGATATTAATAAAAAGGCCGGGGATCTGTTAGAAAACCCAGCCGAGTGCCTTGATGGAACTAATTGTTAGGCCTTTGCCTTTTTTGCTTCGTCCTTTTTCTTTTGCTGTTCCAGGAAATAACAATGTGCAGCGCAGGCATGCAACTTATGATTCAGGTGCGCCGTACCAAAATTATGCCCTTTTGGGTCTAAAATGGCGCATTTTTCTTTATCCAGATCTTTCGTGTTAAGAATGTTCTCTCCATTGATATTGTAATAGGCCCCATTTTTCTTGGCCATACCCAATTTTTTACCATTCGCGTCGATCACATTACCGGCCCCGTCAATAAAATAAAGTTTTTGACCTTTGTTGTCACGGACGATATTGTCTTTATCAATATACCCCAGCGGTGTGCCGCCATGATTGTGTATACCACCTTTGGCATTAATGTAGACTTTAAATGTTGTGTCTTTAGGAGTTTGGGCATTAACTGTAACCGCCGTGATCATAGTTAATATAAATAAAAGGAAGTTAATTTTTTTCATGATTTTGATTTTTGCATGCTGTAAAACTCCTTTATTTTAATCGCTACAAAAATGACAGTCAACAACTTAATACATGATTAGAATCACCTTCTAAATTACGGCATTAGGGCCGTTATACTACTACGTCAAAGTCAGTCCTCCGAGTCACTGTCCTCTGTTCATTCAGCCCCAGGCCGGTGTCATCACTCCAGATACTATCACCGTACCAACTAATTAATAAAAATATTAAGGGACAAAAAAGCCCCACTCGCTGAAGGGGGGTAAATCATAATTTTTATAACAGATTATTATTTAGCAAATTATGTGGACAAATAAAATGTTATTCTTTAATTGGTATCCTCATTCAGCCAGTGAAATTGCCTTTCAGCAAGTTGGAAATGCCGGTCTGTGCGTTTTAGCTCAACATGTAAACTATCCTTACCTTTTAGTTCGTCAAGTATAATGGTGTTGCTATCAGGAATGGCATATTTAAATTCAAGAAAATATTCGGGTGTGTTGGCATACTTTTTAAACCCGAGCACGTGTTTTGCGCTATCAAGGCCATAGGAAAAATAGGCACGCGTCCCTGTCATCGCCGGATAATGGCCAGCCATGGTGAAAAAACAGTGGTTGTCCTGTTCCCCAGTCCTTATAATAATAAATTTCGGTTCCGTCTTTTACTATGATTGTGCTCATTGTTTTTTAATTTAAAGGTGATGAATTTTGAATAGTTTGTTTATGTTGTTGATACAAATCTGTTGCTTTTTTCTGCGGCTCAACTTGACCTATATGAAGAAATAGATACGCCCATAAAAAAGATTTCTGAACGACTCTCCCTTTTGGTGGGTAGGAAAGTGTTTTTTGGCACGATAACGGTTGGAATGTTAACAGAACTTTATGTTTCACCTATTACAATTCTTGATCCGGGCCTTGTGTATACACCAAATACCAGGTTAGATACTTTTCATTAATATTGATTGACGACATTTCAATTCATGACTATTATCACCTTTGAGAAACACTTTTAGTGTACCTTTATTGAAAACAATAAAGCTGAATGAACCTAAAGCCGATTACTAAACGACCTAAAAACAAATTAATCCGTTTTCTGAGGGTTTTAGGACCTGGTTTAACAACAGGTGCAGCTGATGATGATCCGTCAGGTATTGCTACCTATTCGCAAACGGGCGCACAATTTGGTTATGGACAATTATGGACCGCCTTGTATATGCTGCCGTTTATGATCGCAGTTCAGGAAGCCTGTGCACGTATAGGGATGGTAACAGGCAGGGGCATTGCCTCAGTAGTTAAGCTACATTATAATAAAACGGTATTGTACGGAGTTGTGACTTTGGTGCTTGTTGCCAACGTGATCAATATCGGCGCCGATATCGGTGCTATGGCATCGGCAGCACAGCTGCTAGTGCCGATCCCTTTTGTGATACTGACCTTATTTTTTACGATTATTATCCTTTTATTAGAGATATTTACCAATTACCATACGTATTCCAGGATATTAAAATGGCTCGCACTGGCCTTATTGGCCTATCCTATAACCCTGTTCATTGTACACCAGCCCTGGGCTACGGTGATGAAGGCAACATTTATTCCTCATTTTGAATTTACATTTAGTTTTCTCTTCATCATTACGGGTGTTTTGGGGACGACCATATCACCTTATATGTTCTTTTGGGAAGCGTCGCAGGAAGTGGAGGAGGAAAAGGAGCACAACAAGCTGATCGATGGAAAGCCGGTGATCAGCAAGGCTGCCATCAGGAATATGCGCATTGATAACAGTTCAGGGATGTTGTTTTCTGAATTCGCCACCTGGAGCATTATTGTTGTTGGTGCAACCGTCCTGCATCAAAGTGGTATCACTGATGTAAAAACAGCCGCTGATGCCGCGAAGGCGCTTGAGCCACTGGTGCATAGCTTTCCCCATGCCGGATTCCTGGCTAAACTGATTTTCTCTGTCGGCATCATTGGTTTGGGCTTGCTGGCGGTGCCTGTTTTGTCGGGCTCAGCGGCTTATGCTGTTTGTGAGGCTTTTGCCTGGGATTCAGGTTTGAATCTTAAATGGAATCGTGCCAAAGCTTTTTATCTGGTCATTTGTGTAGCTACGCTCATCGGCCTGCTGATCAATTTTATTGGGATCGACCCGGTGAAGGCATTGGTTTATGCCGCGGTATTAAATGGGGTTGCCGCTGTCCCCTTGTTATTTCTAATAGTCAGGATATCCGGCAATAAAAGTATCATGGGTGACTATAAAAACGGCCGGTTATCCAACACACTGCTTTGGCTTACTTTTTTGGCCATGGGGGCGGCAGCTATCGCGATGTTTTATACGATATTTAAATAGCCCTGTAATCTGTGTATCAAAATTGCTTTCTCGGACGTTTCTTTTTCAGAGGAGTACCCGGCCTTTCCTCTTTGATGTAACGCGGGATCCAGCAGATGCTGATTTATTGTTTTCGCTGTCTGGATTCACTTTTTCAAGGGTTTGACCAGGATCAGCAAAAAGAATGATGGCGGTCATGGCAGCGGAATGCCATAAGCTGTTCTTTTGGGCAATAAATATTAATAAACTTTTAAATTTTTATTGTGATGAAAACAGATCTTCAAATTCAACAAGATGTAATGGATGAAATTACCTGGCTCCCTTTTTTACATGCCGCTGAAATCGGCGTGGCCGTAAAAAATGGTGTTGTGACACTGTCAGGGCAAGTGGATACCTACAGTAAAAAAATCGCCGCGGAAAATGCGGCAAAAAAAATCAGTGGTGTAAAAGCTGTCGCCGAAGATATCCAGGTGGGTGTATCGCCTGTCTATCGTAAAACAGATGCGGAAATCGCGGAAGCGGTATTAAACGCCCTGAAATGGAATACAGCGGTACAGGAAGAGAAGGTAAAGATCAAAGTTGAAAATGGTATTGTTACCCTGCAGGGAGAGGTAGAATGGGCCTTTCAGCGCAACAATGCCAAAACGGCCATTCAGAACCTGACCGGGGTACGTTCCATTGTTAACCTGATTGAAATTAAGCCAAAAGTTTCCGCGTTTGAATTGGAACAAAAGATCGGCGCCGCTTTTCGCCGCAATGCGAATATCGATGCCGGAAGGATTAACGTAACAGTCGATGGCAGCAAGGTAATACTCACCGGCCGGGTAAGTACACTGACTGAAAAAGATGAAGCTGAAAATGCCGTATGGGCCGCTCCGGGGGTTTACAGTGTGGAAAGCAAGCTAACAGTGGAGGAGCCTGAAGGCATCTTAATGTAAGTGATTGGAAGTGTCGGTTTTTTCAGGGACTGTCTCCAAAAGATAGTCCCCGTTTTCGTTTAATAGATTTGAATCCTGTCTATGTACACTCTTTAATATGTTAAACCCAGGCTTTCAATAATTCCTTTTGTTTCAAAACGGCATCATAGCCGGCTTTAAAAAGCTGATCAGCATGCTTCATTTCGAACATTTGATGGCCCTGTAGTTCAGGTTCCAGAAAAATGTCACATTGGAGGGCATGAGCTGCCACTGTATTGGCCACGGCCAGGTGAAAGCTTTTTTCCAGCACCTGGAATCTTCCCAATTGTTCCGGATGATCATGGTAAAGTTTATTTACATGACTGCCAAGTAGCTTACGGCATTTGTTTCTGATACAATCCACAGGCAGATTGTCCCGGACCCCACCATCAACCAGGTAATGCCGGCCAAATTTAATCGGCGTGAACAAACCCGGTATAGATGACGAGCCGATAAGAACCGGATGCAATTGTCCTTCAGAAAAGGTAACCGATTCACCGCTCCCGATATCTGTCGGCGTTACATATAAAGGGATTCGTAAATGACCAAAGCTATCGTGCGGAATAGTTTCCTTTAATAATTTACCCAGACCGACAGGGGAGAAAAGCCCAGAGGGAGATAAGATCATCCTGACCAGGCTGGCGGAGGTATGCGCTTTAACCAATGCTGAAATATACTCTGGAGAATGCCCTGCCGCATATAAGTGGAAATACCAGTTAAGCTAACTTCATTCGTATCGGTGAGCCCTTATTACCGGTATAATAACCAGCAGGGCACACGCTATTTTGCTCCTTATGGACAACATAAGCCTATGGATACCTATTACACCAGTGATTATGATCTTTCTACCTTACACAGCAATTTTGTTGGGGCCAATATCAGGTTATTCCCTCCAACCGGGGTATTTGGCTGGCAACATTTCAATTCATTGGAGATCAGGGCTGGGCATTATATGCGTTCTACCGGCCTGAATTCAAATATTGTAACCCTGGCCATGAAGTTCAAATAGTATATTCGTTAATAAAACAATAACAAATGCATCACGAACACCACGTAACCAGTTCAGAAACCATAAGGGATATCGTGATCGGTATGTCTGATGGGTTAACAGTTCCGTTTGCTTTAGCGGCAGGTTTAAGTGGCGCTATAAGTTCTTCGGGCATTGTGGTCACAGCAGGCATCGCGGAGATCGTTGCGGGTTCTATAGCCATGGGCTTGGGTGGTTATCTTGCCGGACGGACAGAGGTGGATCATTATCAGTCTGAATTGAAGCGGGAATACGAAGAAGTAGAGCGCCTGCCCGAACAGGAAAAGGCGGAAGTGAGGGAGGTATTTGCAGGCTTTGGTCTTTCAGAAACTTTGCGGCACCAAATTGCCGATGAAATGGCCAAAGACAAAAAACAATGGGTGGAGTTTATGATGCGTTATGAATTGGGTCTGGAAGAACCCAACGCTAATCGGGCGACAAAAAGTGCGATTACTATTGGTGTTTCCTATATAGTCGGGGGTATTATACCCTTGTCGCCATATATTCTTATCAGTCAGGCGCAAGAGGCACTGCTCTATTCCTGTGGACTTACATTGATCTGTCTATTTATTTTCGGTTACTTTAAAAGTAAAATGACAGGACAGCCGGCATTAAGCGGTGCATTTAAGGTAGTGGTAATTGGTGCACTTGCCGCAGGGGCCGCGTTCCTGATGGCTAAGTTGATCACCGGAAAATAATCATTGATAGTCACCCCCGCCGTTGATCATATCAGAAACAATACCCTTATTACTCTTATGCTCGGCTAAAAAAACACCGACAAGATGAACAAAGATAAAGGCAAGTATCAGGTACATACAAAAGCCATGGACTTCTTTAACGCTGTGCCTGATAGATTTGAAGGGC
>Ga0209437_100300_pt1 | contig 69341 bp, 60 predicted proteins | sample AraplaL_Cvi_mTSA_FD_184266 | JGI IMG/M metagenome (GOLD analysis project Ga0209437, IMG submission 184266) | Arabidopsis root microbial communities from the University of North Carolina, USA - plate scrape CL_Cvi_mTSA (SPAdes) (version 2) | ecosystem: Host-associated > Plants > Roots > Endosphere...
CCAGCATCAGAGTAGTCTCTATCGCCAGATCCGAGTAGCGCGGCTGCCCACCACGCGTCGTCCGCTTCGCCGCTTGCCACGCCGACGCCGCGTCCTGCGTCATCCATAGCGTCAGACTTCCTCGGCGGCGAAGTCCGGCCTCGTATTCAGCCCAGTTTGTAACCTTGAACTTCACCTTGCTGATATGATGACGGCGGACGGCATTATGTTTAAAAGGCATCGTCGCTGGAGACCGGTTATTGCGCTGGCCGAACCCCTACGCCAACGCCATTAACGATCCGCGCACCAAAGCTCTTCAAGAGCAGACTACGAAAGAGACTCGTCACTCGGATACGGCAGTTGGCACCAACCGCCGACCACCGAGTTCTGCGATCCACTACGAGATGTCCTCCTGCCAGGCCTGGTAGACGGTCCTGATGCTGGGACGAAAACCCAGGCTACGGGCGAGAGACGTGTCGACATGCAGGTACCATGGATTTGCAAGAGGCTCGGAACTTGAATCCAACCGGTTTTCCACCATGCCCGCGAGTTCATAGATGGAGGAGGGCGCCTCGTCGGCCAAGTTGACGATGCGCCTATCGAAATCACCTTTGAGCGCCATCGCGACTGCCTGTGCAATGTCACGATGGTGGATCGTGCTCATGCGTTGCGCCGGATGCCAGGTGCTGACGTGGCTGGGAAGAGCTTGAAGATGTCCGTCACCGTCGCCATAGACGAAGGGGAAGCGAAGGATGGACCAGTTCAACCCGCTTTCCCGCAGTTCCTTTTCTGCGGCAACCTTGCTTGCGGGATAGGCGTGCTCGGGATCGACCGGGTCGTCTTCCCTTCCTGGATGCGGATTATCCTTGTTGTAGACGTGGCTGGTGCTCGACATGATGAACCGCGCGTCGGGAGCGTGGGTCTTCACCGCAGCGATCAAGTTGCGTGTCCCATCGAGGTTGCTTTTCCAGATGAGATTGGTGTCTTGTGTGCGAAACACAGCGGCGAGGTGCACGATTGCGGAAACCCCTTGGACGGCGTTCGCCAGGGTTGAAGGGTCGAGAATATCGCCCGCCACGGCATCAATTTCTTCAGGGCAGCTCTTGCCCGGCCGGAGCAGGGCTCGGCAAGCGTAGCCGGTGTCCACCAACCGCGGCAGAAGTCGCTCGCCAACGAGCCCGGTGGCTCCGGTGATCAATACCGTCATTTGCTTAGTCCTTTCGCAACAGGGTCTGCAGTCGTTCGGTCGCTGATTTGAGGACACGGATGGTCGTGGCCACATCGGCCTCGTCGATCCCGCCGAAGGCAGCGTCATGAATGAAAGAAAGATCAGGAAGTCTGCGCCACAGCGCCTGGCCTGCAGCTGTCAGCGTCAGCAGACGTTGACGCTGATCGCCTCCATCCGCGGTCTGCGCAACCAGATCCTTGCGGACGAGCGTTGCAATGATTCCGCTTAAGGTGGCTCGTTCAAGTTCAAGTGCGCGGCCGAGGTCTCGCTGGACGGACGGGCCGTTGTTGACGAGATACCAGAGCACATACCACTGCGTGGATCCGAGATCGAATGGCCGCAGACGCTCGTCCATGAGGGCCCGGCCCGCAAAATAACACCGCTTCGTCCATGCTCCTACGGAGAGGTCTTTGGTGTCCGCCTGATCACGCATAGAAATGGCCTGTTTATTCGTTTGCTACCATACGATAATCGCAAGGTAGCGAACGAATGTCAAGGCTCGATGCTGTCGGATCGGATGAAGCGATCTCAAGGGGACGGGCCAGAAAGCTGGACAGCCGTCTTAGGCATAAGCGACGCGATCAGGCCGGCAATGACTGTGATGACGACGACGTCGCTGGTGGCGTTATCGCCACCGCTTCACGTGATCGATGAGCGCCCGAAGCTTGGGAGCGAGATTGCGCCGGCTGGGGTAATACAGAAAGAAGCCGGCAAACGGAGGGCAATAGTCCTGAAGGAGAGGGACCAGTCGACCGGATGCGACATAGGGTTTGAACGTGTCCTCCATACCGAAGGTGATGCCGCCGCCGGCACAGGCCGTGCGGATCATAAGCCACATGTCGTTGGTGGTTATGTGCGGGTCGACAGCCACGTCGAATTCGCGCCCGTTTTCGCCGAATTCCCAGCGATAGGGTGCGCTGTGTGGCGCTGGTCGCCAGCCGATGCACCGATGCGCGGCGAGCTCCGAAGGATGCTCAGGCTTGCCGAAGCGTTCGATGTAGGATGGGGCGGCGAAGGCGCCCTGACGCTGATCGCCCGAGACCGGAACAGCGATCATGTCCTGATCGATGACCTCGCCCAAACGTACACCGGCATCATAGCCTTCCGCGACAATGTCGAATTCCTCGTCCGTGACAGTCACGTCGACCTGAACAGCGGGAAAGGTGTCCGCAAATCGCGCCAGAAGCGGCCCGGAGATGAACGGCTCGGCGATGGATGACACCGCAAGTCTCAACAGTCCGCCCGGTGCGCTGTCGCGGTCCGCCGTCGCGTCGAGCGCCAGTCCGACTTCGGAAATGGCCGGCGCCACTCGCTGATAGAGTTGTTCGCCGGCCTCCGTGAGACTGACGCTGCGTGTCGTGCGCTGCACGAGCGCCACACCTAGCCGATCTTCGAGACGCCGGATCGTCTGGCTGACCGCGGGCCGTGTTACGCCCAGATTCTCCGCGGCCACGCGAAAGCTCCGCGCTTCGGCGATTGCCAGGAAAACAGAGATGCCATTCAGATCGATTGTCATTGGTTAGATAGATTTACCAGAGTGGTCATCATTGGGCAAATTGTCCGATCTCATCGAGGCGCCTACCTTCGATCATACGAATTAGGACGCGAGCCTGTCGGCGGTGCACGCAGCTTCAGTGCCGGCCGATGGGTCTCATCAGGCTCTCAGCAGCAAGGAAAGGACTATGCCATGACCATTCTTCCGACACGCCAATGGGTCCCCGGCGCGAGCCGAAGAGCTCTGATCACACTGGCATTGCTGTCGCTCGCTCTTCCGGGCACAGCCATTGCGAACGCCACGGCAACGCAGGTGCAGGCTGCGGACAGTGCGGCTATCGAGCAACGGAACAGAGCGATCGTCGAAGCCGCCTTCGAAAAATGGCGCGGGGGCACCTATGTCTTCGGCGAGCTTCTCGCTCCCAACGTCGTCTGGACAATCCATGGTTCCGGGCCGGTCGCCGGCACCTATCGCAACCAGAAGGATTTTGTCGAACAGGCATCGCGCCCCCTGACCAGCCGGCTCGCGACCCCGATCGCGCCGGAGGTGCACAACATCTTCGCCGACGGCGACACGGTCATCATCCGCTTCGACGGAACGGCGATCACGACCTCAGGCGCACCTTATCGCAACCAGTTCGTCTGGATACTCAAGATGAAGAACGGCCTCGTCGTCAACGCGGAGGCCTTTCTGGACCTCGTTGCCTATCAGCAGGTCGTCGACAACAACGCTCCACGCTCCGAGTGACCGACGCCTGCGGTTCGGCAGACCTGAGCGTCTGCCGAACCGCATCACGCATCTATGTGCGATCGCCTCCGGACCGAAACAGCAACATTTAGCGGAGCCCGACCATGCGACAGCCATTTGCAGCAGTCATAACAGCCGCCACCCTTTCGATTCAGCCCGTAGAAGCACAGGAGACCAATTTGCAGCCGAACCATCCCTACACAGGCATGTGGGTGACCGAGGACAACCGTGTTCGCCATGAGCTTCTGCCGAACGGACGCTATGTCGAGGCCCGCGGCCAGCGCGAGCGAGCTTATGAGGGCCGTTACGAAGTCGACGGAACGCATATCGAGTACTGGGATGACACGGGCTTCACTGCCGACGGCGATTTCGTCGATGCCAACACGTTGCACCATGGCGGCATGATCTTGCGGCGCAAGCCATCGACGCCCTGACATACCAGGCGAGCATCCGCAATGCGAAAGGGCTAAAAGCGATGGGTGCCGCGGGTCTACCACATCATCTGAGGGGGCGGATGCCATTCACCGTCGTCCCCTCATCGTGTTCTGTCCACCTCTCGCAAGAGGTCGATGAAGGCCCGAAGCGGGGATGGGACGTGCCGGTTGCGCGGGTAATAGAGGGCCAGACCAGGCGTCGGCGGGCACCAGTCATCAAGTACCGTCACCAGCTGACCGGACCCCAGAAACGGCTGGGCGAAGTATTCCGGGACATAGGCAATACCGCGCCCGTCCGCCGCCGCCTGCACGAGAAGATCATTGTCATCGAGTGTGAGGTTGCCCGGCACATCGATCGCCACTTCGGCGCCGCGTTTGGAAAACTCCCAGCGATAGCGCTTTCCGCTCGGCAAACGTTGGCGGACGCAGCAATGCGCATAAAGATCGTCGGGCGTGTGCGGTCCTGCTTTCCCGTCCAGATAGGAAGGTGCTGCCACGGCGATGAAACGCACGTCGCCACCGAACTTCACCGCGACCATGTCTTTCGGGACAGTTTCCAGCAGGCGTATTCCGGCATCGAAACCCTGTTCCACGATATCGACGAGCCGACCTTCCGAAACAAGATCAAGCTCGACATCGGGATAGAGATCGAGAAAGCGCGGAACGACGTCGCTGAGCAAGATACGGGCGCCGCTCTTGTTCGCGTTGATCCGCAGCGAGCCGCTTGGGGCTCCGCGCTCCTCCGATAGAGTATCGAGTGCTTGATCGAGATCCTGCAGGACCGGGTCGAGTCGTGCGAGCAGGCGCGCGCCGGCCTGCGTCAGCGATACGCTGCGTGTCGTTCGATTGAAGAGGCGGACGTCCAGCTTTGCTTCCAATCCGATAATCGCGTGGCTGAGGGCGGAGCGCGAGACCCCCATGATGTCAGCCGCTCTCCGAAAGCTCTGGTGATTGGCAACCGCGGCAAAGGCGGCAAGGTCATTCAGACTAGGGCGCATCATTCGTGAATTATCCTCACCAGCTCATGCCAAACTGAAGATCTTATACCACCAATGTTGCTGTTCTACATCTTGAGGGATGAATAGATGAGGAGTTCACATGCCAAAGACATGGTTCATTACCGGCGCTTCTTCCGGGCTCGGTTTCGAGATGACGCAGCAGTTGCTCGCCCAAGGACATAAGGTAATCGCAACACTTCGCCGCCCGGGAACGCTGGCGCAGCTTGAGCAGGAATACCGCAAGCGCCTGGACATCGTTCAGCTCGATCTGGTCAAGCCGGAGAGCATTACCGCCGCCGTGGAAGGAGCCTTCCAGCGGCACGGCCAGATCGACGTGATCGTCAGCAACGCGGGCTATGGCCTGTTCGGTGCTGCGGAAGAGCTCGCGAATGATCAGATCGACCGGCAGATCGCCACCAACCTTACGGGATCCATCCATCTCATCCGTGCCGCGTTGCCTCTTCTTCGAAGGCAAGGCGGCGGGCGGATCGTCCAGGTCTCGTCCGAGGGCGGACAAATCGCATATCCGGGCTTCAGTCTCTATCACGCGACCAAGTGGGGCATCGAGGGTTTTGTCGAAGCCGTGGCGCAGGAGGTGGCGCCTTTCGGCATCGATTTCATCATCGCTGAGCCTGGGCCGACGGGCACGAATTTCGGAGCGAATCTCGTTCAGGCGGTACCGTTGGATGCCTACGCTGAAACGCCGGCTGGCGCCGTTCGCCGGGCGATCAGCGACGGAAGCTTCGAGATCAAAGGGGATGCGGCGCGCACCGTGTCCGCGATTATATCAGCCGCCGAGAGCGAAAGGCCGCCATTGCGGCTGACGCTGGGTAGCACCGCCTATTCGTCTATTTCACAAGCACTTTCCGCACGCCTTTCCGCCCTTGAGGCGCAGCGAGACGTGGCAGTTTCCGCCGACAGGCAGGAGCTGTGAACCCAGCGGTCCCAAAACACGGATTCCAAGAACAGGAAAGGAGATAACATGTCCATTCGATCAGCTCTGGCGGCTCTTGCCTTCGTTTCGTCTTCCGCTTTCGCGCAGGCAGCCGCTGAAAACCAGGTTGTAGGCACTTGGCGCATGGTATCGGCAACCATCGATCCCGGCGGCAAAAATATCGCTGCCTATGGAGAAAAGCCCAACGGTCTTCTCGTCTTCACGCCCGACATGCACTTCGTCGAAGTTCTGACCGACGCCGACGTCCCGCGGTTTGCTTCCGACGTTCGCGGTGAGGGGACGGACGATGAAAATCGCACGGCCATGTCACGCAGTATCGGGTTCTTCGGAACCTACACGGTCGATGAGAAGGGCGAATTCAGCGGCAACCGCGTCGAAGGCGCAACATTTCCGAACTGGATCGGCAGCGTACGAACGCGTGACGATCTGAGGCTCGTCGTTGATGGCGACCGCATGACCGAACAGTTCCGCAGGCCGGAGGGTATTGAAATCAAAATCGAGTGGCGGCGCGTCGAATGAGGACCGGAGGGCGGGCTCGAAGCGAGGTCGCGGCCTTGCGGGCGCCGCCCTTCCGGCGGCAGGAGGTTGATCCAGAGCAAGAAAGTCTCGCTCTTCAATTGTCGTTCCATGTTCAAGGCGAGGCCGACGTAGCCGAACTGGTGCTGTCACCAGGGGGCGAGCGCATCCTTCGTCTTCCAGTCGTAGCTCCTCATGTAATCGAGAAAAGCACGCATGGCCGCACTCGGGAGCCGGCGGCTGGGGTAGTATAAAAACCAGTGTGGCAAGGTGGGGCTCCAGTCTGAGAGAAGCTCCACCAGCCGGCCGGCGTGAACATATGGCTTAGCGTAGTCATCGAAGACATGGGCAATTCCTCTGCCTGCTAGTGCAGCCTGCAGTTCATTGTGCGCAGAACTGACCGTCAAACGGCCGGTGGGAGTGACTTCGATTTCCTCGCTTCCCTCGGTAAACCGCCAGTTTACGAGGGTGCCACCAGGGAAACGACGTTTGATACAGTCGTGATCAACGAGTTCGTGCGGCGTCCGCGGCTCTCCGCACCTCTTTATGTAGTCGGACGACGCGACGATTGCATAACGAAGCGCGGGTCCAAGCGGGAGCGCAATCATGTCCTGCGCCAACTGCTTGCCGAACCGGACGCCGGCATCGAAACCTTGTTCCACGATATCGATGACGGCCGCATCGCTGATGATCTCGATTTTCACTTCTGGGTAAACATCCATGAAGTCGAACGCGAGGGGGCAAAGAAAATGATCGACGGCCGGCGCCGGCGCGTTGATTTTGAGGGTTCCAGATGGACTATCCCGCAACTCGTCGATCTCTGCAATAGCAAGCCTGATATCGCCAAGCGCAGGCGCCAGACGTTCAAGCAGACGCTGTCCCGCCTCCGTTGGAAACACGCTTCTCGTGGTTCGATTGAGAAGCCGGATTCCCAGAACCTCTTCCAGGCCATTCATCGTTTGGCTTAAGGCCGATGACGAGACCCCTCGCTCGAGTGCTGCTGCGCGGAACCCGCCACAGCGCACGATGGCAACGAACACGTCGAAGCTGTCCAGTCGGATTGGGTCCATTGCGAAGTTTTTCTAATCAAGCTGATCAACTTACCGCAGGTTATCAGATCAATTGCACCGTGTCATGATCGCCGAAACTTAAGCTCTGCCCTGCTGAAATCTTCGTCGCCCTCCGTTCTCCGATCGAGGAAGGGTCGAAGCAGTGCGCCCAGAAGAAGGAACCACAGATGAATGCCTTCACCCTCAACAGACGCGCAATCATGCTGTCCGCTGTCGCCGGCGCATCTAGCATGCTCCTGCCGAACCTAGGCGGTTCCGGGAGAGCCAACGCTCAGGCTGCGTCCCCGGCGGCCGGTAATGCCGGGCATTATCGCTTCCGCGTTGGAGAGATCAGCGCCACTGTCTTGAGCGACGGCGTGATTGGCGGTCCGCCACGCGTCTATGCCAGCAACGCCCCGGAAGCGGAGCTTCAGGAGGTGCTGCGGCAAGCTTTTCTGCCGACCGACCACATGACGCTCAATCTCAACACGTTGCTGATTGAAACCGGCGGCCGGCGGATCCTGATCGAGGCCGGCGCCGGCAAAACCATGGGCCCGAATGGTGGCCGCATCTTCGAAAACCTCGCAGCGATAGGCCTCGGTGCGTCAGACATTGACGCGATCGTCGTATCGCATACCCATCCGGACCATGTCGGCAACTTGAGAGCCGCGGACGGCGGCAAAGCCTTTCCGCGCGCCACCGTGTTTGTTCCGAAGGCCGACTGGGACTTCTTTGTCCTCACCGATCCGGACCTCTCGTACATGCCGGTCCCGGAGGAGTTCCGTCTGCGCTTTGCGGCGAACATCAAGAACAGCCTCGCGCCGATTATGAACGATGTCGAGCTCTATGAAGCCGGTGCAGAGATCGTCCCGGGTCTGACGACGATCGTCGCATCCGGCCACACGGCGGGCATGGCCACCTTCCTCGTCCATTCCGCCAACGACCAATTGCTGCTGACGGCGGACCTTGCCTATCACCCTGTCGTCAACGTCGACCGGCCCTGGCTTCCCGGCCCGGACCGCGACAAGGAGATGGCTCTTTCTTCCCGCCGGCGCATCTTCGACAGGGCGGCTGCTGAACAGATGCCCGTGCTCGGCTTTCACTATCCTTTCCCCGGCCTCGGCCGGATGCTGAAGACCGATGGTGGGTATGCCTGGGTCCCCGCCAACTGGCAGTTCTGACGCTTGGAGACAGGAGACACCTATGAACCAGTCACAGATCAATCGTCGCGGCTTCCTCGGCACGATGGGTGCGGCGGCAACAGGGCTGGCACTCGCCACGAACGCTACGGCCCAGACCCAGGCAACGAATGGGTCGTCGCCAGCCACTGGATCAAACCCGGATGTGCTGACCCGCACTTTGCCACGCACCGGCGAACGGGTCACGGCCCTTGGTCTCGGCACCTTCCTGACCTTCGACCTGAAGCCTGGCGATCGCCGTGACGCTCTCCGTCAGGTTTTCGAGCGGTACGTCGCCGCAGGCGGTCGCGTGGTCGATACATCGCCGCTCTATGGCTCGGCGGAAGTCAGCGTCGGCCAGTTCATGGGTGAGTTAGAAGGGTCCGACGAGATGTTCCTTGCCAACAAGGTCTGGTCGACAGGCGAATATCTCGGCGACGAGAGCCACGCCGTCGAAAGCTTCCGGCAATCGCGGATGCGAACATGGCGTGATACGATCAATCTCATGCAATGCCACAGCATCACCAATGCGCCGGTCGTCATTCCGCTGATGAAGGCCTGGAAAAAGGAAGGGCTCATACGCCACGTCGGCGTGACCCATCACGAGTCGGCGGCCCAGGACCAGTTATTGGCGATCGTCCAGCGCGACGATGTCGATTTCATCCAGACCAACTATTCGATCTTTAACCGCGATGCCGAGCGCCGTCTTCTTCCAGCCGCCGCCGACAAGGGCGTTGGCGTCCTGATCAATCTGCCGCTCGAAAAGGCGCGCCTGATGAAGGTGGTCGAGGGACATCCGCTTCCAGGTTTTGCGCAAGAGTTCGGGGCGACCAGCTGGGCGCAGTTCTTCCTGAAATGGGTCATGGCGCATCCCGCGGTCAGCACCGTGCTCTGCGGCACGTCCAACCCCGACCACATGAGCGACAATGTCCAGGCGATGACGGGACCGCTACCTGACGAGCACATGCGCGCCCGCATGGTCGCACATATGGAAACGATTCCCGGCTTCGGCTCCATCGGCACGATGCCATGGTATCCCGGCAAGGAGAATATGTATTCCGGCCTGATCCGTGAGGCGCAGGCGAATGCCGCGCAACGCCTGCAGTAACGGCGCGTCGATTAATCCGCCATCACACTGGGAGATCTGCCTTGCCCTCCACTAGACGCTCGCTTTTGACAGCCTTTCTGACGCTGCCTCTCATCGAGGGGACGAGAATGAGAGCGTTCGCGCGAGACGCTTCCGAACTGCCGCTCACCCCCGCATGTGACGATGGAGACGAACTGACCCTCGAACGGGAAGCCGGCCCCTTCTTCAGACCAAACTCACCGCTCAATCGGGATCTCTATTCGGATGCACCCGGAGGCGAGCGAATAACCGTTGCGGGATTCGTTTTCGACAATCGCTGCCGGCCAATCGCCGGAAGCCTCGTCGAGATCTGGCACGCGGACGAAAAAGGTGACTACGATAGCGTCGGTTTCCGACTGCGCGGGCATCAGTTCACCGATGCTCAGGGACGCTGGTGGTTCAACACCATCATACCGACGCTTTATCCCGGCCGAACACGTCATTTTCATTTCAAGGTCCAGCGCCCAGGTGGGCGCGTGCTCACCACCCAACTCTATTTTCCCGGAGAGGCCCGAAATGCCGGAGACCGGCTGTTTGACGAGGCGCTGGTCATCGACATCAAGCAAACTGGTGACGGAAAGTTCGGGCGATTTGACTTCGTAACCTAACGAAGGACCGCCGCCGGAGAGGATAGGGTTCAGTTGCGATACGAGTTGAAAGCCGGGCGCCGTAAAATACGACGTCCAGACAAGGCGAGGCCAAAGTCAGGCGTTGAAACCTGCATCTACGCTGAGAACGGCGCCAGTAATCAGGCTTGCACCCGGACCTGCCAGAAACGCCACCGCGCTGGCGACTTCGCGGGGCTCACCAAACCGGCCGAGCGATGTGAGGCTTCGCTGATAATCGGCATTCTCGCCATTGGCCGGGTTCATATCCGTGTCGGTCGATCCGGGGAGGACGAGATTAACGGTGATGCCTTGAGGTCCGAGTTCGCGCGAAAGGCCTCGCGTGAAGGACAGAAGCGCCGACTTCGACATGGCATAAGTCGTCACGCCCGGAAAAGGCACGCGTTCAGCCAGAGCGGAACCGATCGAGATGATCCGACCTCCGGATGACAGATGCGGGATCGCCGCCTGGGCGAAGAGGACGGGCGCGCGTACATTCACATCGAGCATGGCCTGCAGGTCGGCGAGCGCCAGATCCGCGGTCATGCCGGCGGTCCCGATGCCTGCGCTGTTGACGAGAATATCGAGCCCTCCAAGTGTGTCGACCGTTTGACTGACGGCGCGGCGGATGGCGTTGGGATCAGAACTGTCGGCCTGGATTGCAAGTCCACGCCGGCCTTTTTCCTCGATGGCCTGCACCACCGATGCCGCCCTATCTGCCGAGCGTTGATAGGTGAATGCGACATCAGCGCCCTTTTCGGCGAGCGCAATCGCGATCGCGGCTCCTATTCCTCGCGAGCCGCCGTTCACCAGGGCGCGCTTTCCAAGCAATTCCATCATCGGCTCCTTTATGCAGTGATCGATGCATAAATAAGTAGTGGCATTGCAAATCCTCGTCAACTGATTTATGCAGTGGTCGATGCATAATAATTTTTCGACGTCCCCAGCGAACTCAACATCGATCCGTCCTGCACGCGGGCGGCCGCGGGAATTCGACCGCCAGGCTGCACTTGCAGCGGCGACACGGCTATTCTGGATCAAGGGTTATGAGGCGACCTCGATCGCGGACCTGACGGAAACGATGGGGATCGGGACCAAGAGCCTTTATGCGGCCTTCGGCTCGAAGGATGCGCTCTATGCGGAGGCGCTCAAATATTACTACACGACCTACGAAGGGTTGGTCTGGGCCCGCTTCAGGGCCGCCTCGACTGCGAGAGACGCAGCGCTGGCATTTCTTCAGGATTCCGCGATCGCCATGACCGGAGGAGATCTCGATCTACCCCATGGGTGCATGGCGACGCTCGCGACCGTGGGCGGCGAAGGACACTCCGAACTGGGTGAACTCATGCGAGCGACCCGCGCCGGCGGTTTCGATATCCTTAAGGCGCGCTTCGACAGGGCGAAGAGCGACGGCGACCTTGAGGCCACCTCGGACACGACCAAATTGGCGAGGTTCGTGCAAACAGTGCAAAGTGGGATGGCGATCCGCGCCCGCGACGGAGCGGATCGCGACGAACTCTCTGCTGTGGCGGAAATCGCGCTTTCTGGCTGGGACCATATCACCGGCAACATCGATCACCTGATGCAGGGCAAGGCATGACCCTTTGGCCGGGTGCTGAAGGACAACGTCATGGCCTGATGGAATGTCCGGTGCCTTCCGCATTCAGCCGGAACAGCCAGAGAGGTAGCTGCTGCTGGCTAGGATAGATTGTTCTGACCACCAAACGACAGATCCTAGTGCGCCGGTTCGAATGACCTCCGCGGGCGTCGTCGTCTGATACGGTAAACGGCTGCAGGTGGAATATTGGCGAAGGTCCAGCCTATATACGTCGCTTTCAGGCCGAGACGGTCGAGCAAGGGTCTGGCAATCGGGCATTTCGGGCCGTAGGTGAATTGGTAGAATGCTCCACCCGGACGAAGATGCGAGAATGCCCCCTCCAGGATAGCATGCACTTTGCGTAATGGCATCGATAGAAGAGGAAGACCGCTGACGACAGCGCCTACAGGCGCCGAGGCGTGAAGCGGCAACTTGCGCAACTGTGCGGCATCCATCTGGACGGTTTTAGCGGCTGGGAAGCGATCGCTAAGTTGGTTGGCAAACTCAGCACCGTACTCGACCAGCACGAGATTTTCCTCAGCGACACCTCGATTCAGCAATGCTTCGGTAAAAACGCCTGTTCCCGGACCCAGCTCAATGACTGTGCCTGTGTCCGCAGAGATTTCGGTCGTCATGAGTGAAGACAACGCGCGTCCTGATGGCGTAACCGAGGCGACGCGAAGGGGCGCGGAAAGCCACGCCCGAAAAAACAAAAAGGCATCAGCAGTTCTGTTCGTCATCGCCCACTGGCTCCCGGATTAACGCGCACCGCGGATCGTCGCCGAAGCCGCCATACCAGGGCCACAAGTCCCTCTGTGACAACAAGCAGGATGAGTATCTTCAGTGCGAGCATGGATGAATTGATGCCGGGACTGGCCAGAACAGCGAGATGACCTGCGGCGATGAACAAGCCGTTCCACAAAACTATGCCGACTGCCACGCCAGCGATAAACCGCAGCGTACTTGTGCCCAAGAGCCCTGCCGCCACAGGCGCGATCAGCCGAACCGTGGGAATGAGTTGCGACAGAATCGTCAGCGATTGTTCCCGGTCGCGCAGGGAGGACAATGTCCAGTCGATGCGAGGTTGCGATAGACCCACCCATCTGCCGACCGCGTAGAGAAGCGTTGCGGACCTCTTTCTCCCGATAACACGCACGAGAAAATAGAGACCGAGAGCGCCCATAAAACTCCCGAGCGTCGTTGCGATGACAGCGGTGTGGAGGGACCAAAAATCGTCGGCCGCGATACCTATGGCAACGAGAACGCCATAGGAGGGTAGGGCAGGCAAGAAGCGCTCCGCCAGCCCGATCGCGATGAGGCCGAATATGCCATATATCGCAATCCATTCGACAAGATTTCCGAGCGGGTCCATCACTCACCCCTCCCGCGCGATCGTCGTCGCGCCCGGGCCAGAGAGCCCCAGGGTCGGAATCTGGGCGTTGAACGAGATGCCCGTGAGTTTTTCCGAGACTTCCCATAGCTTGCGCGCGACATGCTTTTCCAGCGCCTGTCGCGGAATTTGTGCTTCCGTTGGATGTCCACGGGTCTCGCTGAGCCTTTCGGGACCGTAATAGCCGCCGCCTCGAGCTTCTGGGGATGTTGCCGCGAACAAGGTCGGCAGCGCACCCTGTGCAACGGGCTGGAATAAAAACCATAAGAACGTCCTGAGGATGCCTTGAGCGCTGTGGCGCCCAGGGGCATTGTGAAGCAGATCGGTACGCGACACGCCTGGGTGGGCAGCGATGCTGGTGACACCCCAACCCGCTTCTTCACTTCGCCGTTGCAGTTCGAACGCAAACATCAGGCAGGCCAGCTTCGACTGAGTGTAGACGGGCATCGGCTTATAATGCCGTTCCGCTTGCAGATCGTCGAAGTTGATTGCGGCGCTTGCGCTCCTAACAGCAATGCTGGAGAGCGTGACGACGCGTGGGGCTTGTCCAAGCTTGAGCAGCGGCAGCAAGTGGCCGGTCAAGGCGAAGTGGCCGAGATAGTTGGTGCCGAATTGCAGTTCGAAACCATCCTTCGTCGTCTGACGCGTCGGCGGCGTCATCACGCCGGCGTTGTTGATGAGCACATCGATGTGATCGCGCGTTTCCTTCAGTCTGTTGGCCAGTGCCTCGATCGACGCGAGATCACCAAGGTCGACGATCTCCAAAGCGACCGATGCCTGGGGCGCCTGTTCCTTAATGCGCCGGATAGCGTCTGCACCCTTTGTCGGATTGCGTCCTGCGATGATCACGTCGCCACCGGCGCGAGCCAGCGCAAGTGCATCTTCCAAGCCCAGACCACCAGTCCCGGTGATCAGGATCGTCCGGCCCTTTTGAGACGGCATATCGTCAAGTTTCCACGATTTCGACATCGTCAGTTCCTTTGTTCTGCTGGGGCAAGATCGTCCGCCGAAGACGCTATGTTCAGGGCACGTCTCCGGCGGACGGGAGGTCGCCGTGGGGTAAAGCGACCTTTCGCGGATCCGGAACGGGGCGGTTCCGGGATCCGAGCCTATGCGTTGACATGCATCGGTTCGCTGAGGGGTGGCTTTGTGGCGATCTCTCGTGTTCGCCGCATTCATGCCGGAGACTCGGGAATGCTCGCTGGCTGCGAGGCAAGTCCACAGCGGTCGTCCGTCAGGCGATCCCGCCGTTTGCGAAGACGTTTTGGCCATTGATCCAGGCCCCGTCCGGCGAGCAGAGAAGGCCTATGACATTGGCGATATCCTCTGGCTGGCCGAGCCGACGGAGCGGCGTTGCTTCCGGTATGCCGCGAAGCGCCTCTTCCCCGTGCTGGCGCAAGAGTTGGGTATCGACGGCGCCTGGCGAAATCGCGTTGACCGAAATGTTGCGACCGCCCAATTCCTTCGCAAGAACGGTTGAGTAGACCTCCCGCGTCGCCTTGGTTGCGGCGTAGGCTGCCGTGGCGGGAGGACTCATTTTGATGATACTTGAGCTCAGGCTGATGATCCGGCCACCATCGCGAATTCGTCGTGAAGCCTCGCGCAAGACATTGAAGCTCCCCTTGACGTTGGTGGCCATCATCCGGTCAAAAGCCGCGTCGGTCATTTGAGCAAATGGACCGACATTCATGATCCCTGCATTGTTGACCACCACGTCCACGCCGCCGAACGCCTGGTCATGGGCGTCGAACAAGGCTTTGACCGCAACGGGATCTGCGACGTCGCCCTGGCGAACGATGGCGCGACCGCCAGCCGCCTCGATGTCGCGAACGACCGCTTCAGCAAGATCGCGGTTGGTCAGATAGTTCACGGTCACGGCGAACCCGTCCCGCGCGAGGCGGCGGGCTGTCGCGGCGCCAATACCACGGGAAGAGCCAGTGACGATCGCACCACGCTTGTCACTTGGTGGAGCGATAGCGCCAGTCTCTGACGATTGGGCCGATGCAATGCCGCTCATGGCGATAGCGGATGGCACGGCCGCTGCAAGGGCGAGGAACGTGCGCCGTGAATTGTCTGTGTTGGACATTTCAATATCTCCTAAAAAGTTTCGAATAGTTCGGCCTGCAACGGCGGTTTGCGGTCACTGACGGCGGAGGAATGCGGCGATGCGTTGATTTGTGATTAGGTAGACAATGCCTGCGAGAGTGCTCGCTAACGGCACGATCAAAAGACCGAGCCCGAGGCCGTTCGGAATGTCAGCCGCTGTGGCCGCATCACTGACAATACCGACGATCAGGGGACCGAGTGCCGGCCCGGCAAGGCCGGACGCGATCATGACGAGGCTGGTCGCCTGTGCCTGCCGTCCTGGACCGGCGATCAGATGCGCGGCCCCAAAGCCCCATGGCAACATGAAGGAAAATGACAGCATTCCGGGCACGAAGAGCGCGATGGACATCCAGCCAGTCGGGGCAAATAGCGCCGCAGTTGTCGTTGTACTGGCGATGAGAAACAGAATTGCCGGAGGTCCAAGCACCTTGCCGGTACCTGTGCGAACAGCGTGGTCAAACCAGCGTCCGCCGCCCAATGTCCCGATGATACCCATTAGTCCTTGCAACATGCCGAACGAGACGCCGACCTCAGTCGCGGTAAAACCATGGGTACGGATCAGAAAAGGGATCGAAAAGGCATAAAAAGGTGCGCCTGCGAAGCCCAGGAAAACGGCGCCAGCGAACAACCAGCGGAAAGCCGGGGACGACAACAGGTCAAGGCTGGTTCGCAGAAAGGGTTCGTCGCGAGAGGCTGTACCTGGAAGCGGAGGGGTGGGGCCGGCAATAAGAATGGTCAACAGCCCGATCAAGACGCCGATGGCTCCAGCACCCATCAAAACAACGCGCCAGCTGAAAACATCTGCAATCGCGCCGCCTGCCGCAAACCCAACCATCGTGCCGAGCGGAATGCCCATCGCGAACAAACCGATCGCAAGGCCACGCCGCTCGAGGCCGATCTTCCGGACGATGAGAGCATGGCCTGCCGGCACTGCGCCAGCCTCGCCGAATGCAACGCCGAAGCGTGTGAGGGCCAGAAACATGAAACTTGCTGCAAAACCACCGACTGTCGTCATGACGCTCCAGATCAGGATGCAGGACACCAGTACGAGCCGGGGAGAGCCCCGATCTGCCGCTCGGGCAAGCGGCAATGAGAGAAGTGCATAGCACACCGCAAACGCAAGGCCGGTGAGCAGGCCCATCTCGGTATCGGTCAGCTCCAGATCCGCTTTGATCTTTTCCGCCAGGATGAACGGCAATATTCGATCGATCTGCGAGAACGCGTTGATCAGCAGAAGCACGACGCAGATGGCGGCCATCCTCAGGCCTTTCACGTGCTCCCGTGTGGCGCCAGCAGGCGCCACTCGTGTCTCTACGGGGTCTATTGACCGGGCGACAATTTCTGTCATCTTGAGGTCACTCCTCGCTTGGTTGCACCCTTAAGCTAGATGGAGTGTCCAATGACCAGAATGCCCGAACCTTCAAGAAACTTGCCTATTCCTACAAGTGAGGTGATAGTGCCGGCGAGGAGCCACGTGTTGCCGTGGCCTCTGAAGCAACTGGAGCCCCGCTTGAATACGCCATTGCTCTCAGCCGTAACGGCCTACATCGAAGAACAGGGTGGTGGGCAAGGTCTGTTTCCGACGGCCATCGAAGGTTTCAACATCGTCCGATCGTATCAGTCGATGATGCCTATGCGGAACATCTACCGCCCGTCGCTCTGCGTCGTCGTCGAGGGCGGCAAGGAATTGCAGCTGGGAGAGGAGCTGCTACGCTACGGAACGATGGAATGCCTCGTCGTCAGTGTCGGCGTCCCAGCGACCGGCCAGATCGTCGAGGCAAGTGAGGAGACCCCTTACGTCGGCGTGATGATTGACTTCGACGTGGCAACCGTACGGGACGTTCTTGAACAGTTGGAGGTGCTTCCCCCGCAGCCGGAAATATCCGGTCCATGCGCTTTCGTTGCCAAGGTCGACCAACCGCTGTCAGATTGCATCCTTCGCCTGGTTCGGTTGCTGGCTACACCCAAGGCAATTCCGATCCTGGCGCCTTCGATCGTCCGGGAAATATGCTTTTGGTTGCTGAGTGGGCCGCATGGCGGCGAAATATGCAAACTAGCCTTGCCCGACTCGAACATTGAGCGCGTCGTCAGAGCAGTATCGGTCCTGCACACCAATTTTGCAGAGACGCTGCGGGTGGAAGAACTGGCTGATATTGCTCGAATGAGTCCGTCATCTTTCCATCAGCATTTCAAGGCGCTGACGGCAATGACACCGCTTCAGTTTCAAAAACAACTTCGCCTGCTGGAAGCGCGCCGACTCATGGCAACTCAAGCTGCGAATGTCGCCGAGGCTGCCTACAAAGTTGGGTACGAGAGCGCTTCACAGTTCAGTCGAGAATATTCCCGGACTTTCGGTATTGCACCGAAACAAGATGCTCTTAAACAACAGAAGCTTCAGGACCTATATGCTAGCCGTACCGTGCGTTCAGCGTAGTGTACTAGCGGAGCCGGCGATATAGCAGTGCCCTGTGGACTCGCCAGTCGTATTGCAGAAGATCAGCTACTTAGAGGGCCGGATGAGCAGGGTCGCGGGTTCGCATCTCTTCAAGAGCCTCGGTGTCTTCCTCAATGAATGCCATGGCCTTTCATTCGTCGAAATTCGAAGGCTCCAAATATTGCAAGGTTGATGGGTTTAATCCTCAAGCAACCTCTTCCGTGGTGACCGAACGGGGATTGACGCGCCGCAAATGGGAGCCCAAGTTTCTGAGATGTCGTTCGATGCTCTCCTTGCTTGTGGCGACTGAGTATACGTAGTGATCTGGCCGGACGATCGCCGCGCTTGTTTTTCGCTCGCCGAACCAGTGGTCGAGAATACCGTCATCTTCGACGAAAGGTATGACGTCGCTATGCGCCGAGGCAATGCTAGACCCGAGGTGAAGAATTGTCATTCCAAGCTGGCGCGCCTCATCGACAGTGGAAGGTGGAAGCGTGCCAAAACGCCCGCCATCGATGATCAGCCGCCACCCGCCGCCGCAGACGTCGTCGAGTAGGCAGCTTTTCCCGCGAAACGTCACGATTGGCTGCGGAAACAATTCTCCAGCACCGGAGCCAGTCGTGGGGTCGATGAGGCCATGACGGATTGGCGGAATGATCGACTGGCGAAAGAGTGTCCTTGGCAATCCATCGCTTTCCGCCAGGATGCGCTCGTCGCGGCGGATCGCGGCTTCGGGATCGCGTTCACACAGAACCGCACCGATCTCCTTGATCTTCAGGATCAACTCGCGGACGTGCTCGCGGCGCTCATTACCATAAGTGTCGAGAAGCTCCGGTGGGGCGCCGTCCTTCAGGACAGCCTTCAGCTTCCAGCAGAGATTGGCTACATCGCGCATACCCTGACACATGCCCTGACCGAGGATCGGTGGCTGTTGGTGGGCGGCGTCGCCGGCGAGGAAGAAGCGACCTTGTCGCCAGTGCGTGGCGACCAGGGCGTGAAACCGATAGGCGGCCGACCGCCAGATCGTGGCATCGTCCGGCGTGATCCACCGATCCAGGAATTTCCACACCCATTCGGGCTTCTCGACATCGCGCGGGTTTTCGTCCTCGCGCAACATGATCTCCCAGCGCCGATGGTTTTGAGGCCCGACAATGTAGGCCACCGGACGCTCGGGATTGCAAAAATGCGACGAGTTGACCGGAACGCGATCGAGCTTGTCCGGATTGACGAGAACATCGACCACCACCCACGGCTCATCGAAATTCAGGTCTTCCAATGTTAAGCCAAGCCGCTCCCGCGTCCCACTGGAGGCGCCGTCGCAAGCGATGACATACTGTGCTGAGACGGCCCGCTCTGTCCCGTCTGCCTCTCGTAGCGAAACTACGGCCTTGTCAGAAACGTTGGAAACAGCAGTGACTTCCGTTCCGAGCGAGACGGAAACGCTCGGCCATTGCACCGCATGGGCTCGTAGCGCTCTTTCAACCGGGGGTTGGGTGAACACCATGGTCGGCGTATAGCCGAGCGGGTAGGGTTTGCCGACCATGCCGACACGGCGCAAAAGCTGTCCGGATGCTCCGAAATGTTCCGAAAGATCGAAGGGGGCTACATGAGCCTCAATGTCTTGACGGAGGCCAATATTGTCGAACAGCCGCATGATTTCATGGTCGAGAGCGATCGCGCGGGGCTTGTCGTAAACCTCGGTGGTGCGATCGACGCAGAGCGTTGTAATCCCGGCTTTGCCAAGCAGATTGGCGGCCATGGCTCCAGACGGGCCGAAGCCAATGATGATGACCTGATAGTCTTTCATTTTAGTCTCTTCAATTTTAGCTGTTAAGATCGATGGAGTAGGCGCCTCGGGTGCCGACTGGCACTTCCGGAACGTTGATCGTCAGCAAGAGTGTAGGGCTGGCGCCGTCATTGGAATTGCTGTGGATCAGCCCCGCGGGAAAGGCGACGAGATCACCTTCGCTCATCCTGCCGCTATCGAAACCAAGAAGCACGGATAGCTCTCCCTGCAGGACGTAATAGAATTGATCGAACGGGTGGACATGCAGTCCCATCCCACTGCCGGGATGGACGAGCGAAATGAAAGCCTTGATGCTTTCGGAGCCGATCTTGCGATCGATAAGTGCCTGGGTCTCGAACGCCCGGCCTTCGGCGGCATGAGCGGTGTGCACCGCGAACGCATTTTCGTCGACGCGACCCTTCAGGTCGGATAGTGCCTTGTCTGCAGCGGGTGAGGATCGCTCGTACGAGATCGGTACCTGGATGTCGAGCAGCCGTGCTGCGCTGTCCGTTCCCATTATGATGATTGCACGTGACCTCGGTACGAACAGGAAATCGTTCGCTTCGAGCCGGACGAAGTCGGCACCCTCCTTGAGCGAAATCGCCCCCGCGAGCACGTAAATCAGCCTTTCCACGGTCTGAGAATGCAGGCCGACAGGTGAAGCCGGGGCGGAGAGAAGAACATGGTCGATGCGGCATGTTCCGATCGCACTCAGCGAGCCGAATACGGAAGTCCGGGCCTCTGGCGCGTCTTCCGCACCAACGTCCAGTTTCAATTTTTGAACATACCGCATCACCAAAACCTCCTTCAGATATTTATGGCAGGGATTCCACTTACATTGGCCGCCTGCTTGCGGTTGAGCGTGCCGACAGTCAGGACGGCGAGCGTAAGGATGATCGCCGGTACAATCGGCAGCATCAGGATGTCATGGGCCGCCCACCCGCCGGATACCATCAGCCAGCCGATAAAAGACGGCGAGAACGACGATCCAAGCCGGCCTATCCCGCTTGCCCAGCCAAGCCCTGTCGAACGACTTGCCGTCGGATAGGCTTCCGTAGTCAGCGCATTGATGACGCCGAGGCCACCCATGATCGTCCAGCCGGTGACAAAGGAGCTGAACAGCAGAAGCGTTTGCATATCGCGCGACGAGGCCAAAGCGACCATTCCCGGAATGATAACCAGAAAGTTGATCGCGGAGACCCTGTAGACGCCCCACCTTGCCGCCATCGGCCCAAGAACGATGGAGCCGACCATGCCGCCGAGGTTGAACACTGTCGACGCATAGGTCGCCATCGCCGGAGAGAAACCGAATTCCCTCGCCAGGGTTGGAAGCCACTGGAACAGAAGATACATGGTCGACAGGACCAGGATGTAGCTGACCCACAGGACAATAGTCGTGACCGCCATCCCCCCTGCGAACAGTTCGCGAAAAGTCCCGGCCGCCGGCCGTTCGCTGACCATCCAGTGGGCGTTCTGCGGTATGTCAGCCGAGGGCGAGATCCGCTTCAGAAGCCGATAGACATCCGGATGGGTCGGGTTGCGAGCGATTAGGAAGCGGATCGATTCGGGCAGAAGGACAATCGCCACGACCAGCGCGACGATCGTCAAGCCGCCCGCGACCATGAATAGAGACCGCCATCCGAACGCCGGCTCGATGAACGAGGCCAGAATGCCACCGAGCATCGCGCCTGCGGCGATACCGCCGCTGACAACCAGGACGCCGGTCTGTCTGTGCTTGTTCGGCGAATATTCCGACACAAGGGCGCAAATGTTTGGAAGCAGCCCGCCGATGCCGATGCCCGCCAGAAAGCGAAACAGGATCAGCATGTTCAAGCCCTGCACATAATGGATGGCGAGGGTGAAGATGCCAAAGAAGGCCGTGCAGGCAAGCGTTGCGGGGCGCCGTCCCCACTTGTCGCCAGCCGGTCCGAGGACCATCGCGCCAACGGTCAAACCGATAAGCGTTGCCGTGAAAACGGATGCAAGATCGGTCTTGGGAATTTGCAATTCGGCGGACAATGCCGGAGCGACGAGGCCCAGCGTCACGTTGTCGATGCCGTCGAGCATCGCCAGCAGCACCGCCAGTGCAAACACGGCGATGCGGTATCCTCCTACGGGCATTTGGTCGAGCACCTGCTCGACATCCACTCTCGTCTGGGTATTCATGTCCAATCCCTCCTCCACAGATGGAAACTTGGTTTAATCAGGCGTTTTTGTTGTTTAAGGCAGATAGCCGCTCCCTCGGATGCGGGTTGATGCGATAGGCGTCCTTCGCAAAAGCGTAGAGATCCTGCAGACGCTTCCAGCGAGCGGTGTGTGGCGGTGTCACGCCCCAATGATCCAGTCGGCCACGTGGCCAAGCCCAGTATTCCGGACCGTGGTATTCGTAACTGTCGTCAATCTGATCGACGTCGGACGTGTACTCCAAAGGCCACTCTTCCGGCCCCGCGAAATAGGCGAAGGTGTTATGCGCACAGCCGTGTCGGCCGGGGCCCCACTCGATCGGGTAGCCTGCATCGATCATTCGACCGGCGCCGCGCATCACCGCATCGAGATCCTTCATTTCGAAGGAGAGGTGGTTTAGGGTGCGCCATGGCGCACCGCACACCACGATCGAACTGTGGTCCGGGCTGTCGCAATTCAGGAATATCTGCCGTCCTGCCCGATCGCTGACACGAAAGCCGAGAGCGTCGACGAGAAAGGAAACGAGGTTTTCCGGTTGCGGATCGTTGAAGTTGATATGAGCGATCTTGATTGGATGATCGCTTGAGCCGAAGCCAGGCTTGTGACGGATATCGTCAGTGACCACCGCGAACGCGCGACCTTCGGGGTCCTCAAAACCGAAGCCGTATCCGCTGCCTATGCGATCCAGAGGTCCGGGGGTTTCGACCACAACGCCTGTGGCCGCGACGCGCGCGTGTAATGCATCGACCACATTGCGATTTGCAGCATCCATCACAGTGCGCCGAACAGCGCCGGGACCGTTCGCGGGATGGATTGCCAGGATGTGATGTGCATCACACGCTCCGCGAAGATAAATGCTTCCCTGATCGCGCGCGACGATCTCGAGTTTCCAGACGTCGACATAGAAGCGTGCCGCACGCTCGGGATCTGACATCTCTATCTCGACGCTCTGGACGCTCTTTACCGAAATTCTCAAGACTTGCCCCCTTGGCACCACTTCGAGAAATCGTCGTCCTGATAGGCGACGATGTTGAGGTAGTCCTCACGGGCTGGACCGAAGATATCGAGGTTGATGGCCACGCCGTCCTCGGGAGACGGCGGATCGACATAGTGGATGTAATGGGGCGGGATGCGGATCACCGTTCCGGGTTTGCAGTCGAACGTCTGGTCCTCGACATGCAACGTGACCCGCCCCTGGATCACCATGAAAATCTGGTCGAACGGATGGCTGTGCGGCGACCCCTTGCAGCCTGGCTGCAGGTAGTTGTAGGTCACCATGACGCCATCACTGCGGAAGCCACGCTGGATGATGCCGGGCTTGAGTTCACGTTCGGGGATTTCGTCCCAGTTATAGGCTTTGATCGATTTCTTCATGGCAACCTCCACTGCATCAGGACTCACATGCCGAAGCCACGTCGGCATGGAGCTTTAGAAAATCGGCAATCACTGCGGGCTCGCGGGTGGCAAATCCGCTGCGCGCAGCAAGCGCGAATTCCGGGAAGCCTGTCCGGGCAAGCGCGATGCGGCGCATCGCACCTTCCACTCCATCCGACAGATGGATCAGGCCGAGGCAGAGCCGGGTTTCGGGTCGCAGAGCAAGGCGTCGCAGGGGTGCGAAGAAGCTCTCGTCGGACACCACGAGCGGAACCGGTATGTGGAGGAGATCGATCCGCCTGACACACCGCTCCAGCAGGCGGTTTGACAACTCCGTCATATCCGCGAAATCGTTCGGCTGGATCTTGAAGCCCGCGCCGTCCCGGCAATTCATATGTACGGCGACCGGAATGGATTCCGGCAAGGCCTCGATTATACTAGTAACGGAATCCAAAAGAACGTCGGCAAATGCGCTGTCTGCGGTATCGCCTTGCGTTGCTTCAGCAAGGTCCGCGAAAGGCAGCTTTATCTGGACCGCCAGATCGGTAGAAGACGAGGGGAGATCGGTTACGACCCGCTTTACCTCGTCCATCAACCATGCGGCGTAAGCCGAGTCCGCGTCCGGTTCCACCCGATCTTCAGGTTTGGCGAAACGCGATGTTTTAAACGGGGCCAGGATGCTGAGAGAGGCGCGGATGCCTGCCGGCAGCGCGACTGCCTCCTTCAACGCCTCGAGGGCATCGAGCGAGCCGCGGGCTCGGTGCGAAAGCCGCGCTGCTCCGTCGGCTCCGGCTAGCCATGCCCTGATATCGTCGCCGTCCACGATGCGGGTGTCGGGATAGTAGAGAAGCCGGGGACCCAGCTCCGCCTGGCACAGCTGGTAGATCTCACACCCGCTATGAAGCGGAAAGTCGCCGACAAGATGGATACCGGTAGCTAGGGGTAACCTGTCGAGTGCCATGGTTCCTCCCGGGCCCTTCAGATTTTCCGTAATGGTGCAGGAGGATGGCTATTATGTATAATATGTATTTATGCGCTTTATATAGTTCTCAGCTATAGAAACTTTACCGCCAATCACTTGAGATCCGCGCCGATAAACCTGGCGATCTCGATAAAGCGATTTGCCACCGGACTGGGCTCACGGGACTTCAGGCGGTGAATCCCGAAAACGCGCGGTGTCATGCGTTCAGCCAATGGAACGGTGATGAGAGATCCTTCGGCAAGCTCCGTTCTGACAATCTGATCGGATAGGATGGTGACGCCATCGGTTTGCTTGACGATTTCTTTCAGAACGCCAAACGGTGCGGCCTCGATGAGATTTCGCGGGACGGGAATGCCGGCTACCGTGAATCCGGAATCGATCAGCGTTCGAATTATGCTTCCGCGCGGCGGCAATACCCACAGCGCATCCTGCAGATCCCGCAGCGACAACGTCTTCTCAAAAGCGAAAGGGTGGCCTCTTCGAACGACGGCGGAGGTTTGCGCCGAAAATAGCGGTTCGCTAGCGATGAGACCGATGCCGTTCATTTCGAGGACATCCGCCCGCATCGAAGAAATCACCACGTCGATCTCGTTGTTCAGGAGGCTCTTTATCAGATCCTCGTCATACGCCTCCACGATATCGCATCGGATCGGCATGAAATCCGGCACGAGCTTGGACAGGATCTCGGGAATGATGCTCGCCGTCGCCAAAGGCGTTCCGCCGACGACCATCGGACCGCTGAAGCCGAGCGAAGAAAGGCGGACCTCCGCCAGGGCGTTTTCCAGCGCGTTGTCCAGGCCCTCGGCATGCCGAACCAATATCTGCCCCGCCTTGGTCAAGACGGCGCCGTGCCGTCCCCGATCCATCAGCTTTTCGCCGACAATATCTTCCATCCGCGAAATGCTGACGGAAAGGGAAGGTTGGGCGATATTGAGGGCCTTTGCGGCAGCTAGCAGCGACCCCGTCTCCGCAATGACCTGGAGATATTTCAAATGTCGTGGGTTTAGACCTGTCATAGTGGGCATCCCGATGGAATTCGTCTTTAACGAATACATAAAAATGAGGATGGAAAAATCGCCGAAATTCAAGGTCCATGCCAACCGACTTCACCCCCGTAGCCTCAGGGTAGAAAGAGTGGCCCTTCAGGCGAAACTGCGGCAATGACGCCACCTCCTTCCTGCGGCGCGCATCACCTGCCCAGATAGGTTGCCTCCCAGCGGCCGGATCTAATGTTTTCCTTTGTCGACGTCTGCAGCAGTTCTATGAAGCGTTTTGCCGCTAGCGTTCGCTCAGAGTTTTCCAGCAATGCGATGAGCCAAGTGACTGACAGGCCTTCTATCGGGGCCCAGGCAAGCTGAGTCAGCGGTGAATTGACCATTCCGCAGAATGGCATGATGGTGAAACCCACCTTGCGCCGAATAAGATCGTCCATCGGGGCATATTCGGTTTCCACCGCGACCTTCGCGCGCCGGCCGATGCGAGCGAATTCGGTCTCGATGAGAGTTCGCAAACCATCGGGGCGGGGCGTAAGGATCAGCGGTCGGTCTGCCACCATTTCGAGCGTGATGGGCTGTTCCGGTGATATGCCGCTGCCGTCAGGTCCGACGAGGTACAGCTGTTCTTGCAACAAAGGCTCTGTGTGCAGGTCGGGCTCCGTAAGCGGTGCGGCCAGAATACCGATATCGATGTCCCGGAAGAAGATGGCTTCGCGAAGCTGGAACGAATGCGCGCCGCGGACGCGAAGGCGCACATGCGGATAAGTCTCCACATAGGTCGCTACCAATTCGCCGGTGAGCACGCGTCCCATGAACGGCGGCGCACCAAAGGCAAGCCGCCCGGAAGGCGTGTTAGCCACATGCATGACTTCTTCCGGAACCCGCGCGATCTCTTCCAAAATAGCCTCAGCTCTGGCGCGGAAAACTTCTCCGGCTGGTGTCAGCGTCAGACCACGTCCGGTGCGGTGGAAAAGCGAAGCGCCTATTTCCTGTTCCAGAGCAACGATCTGCCGGCTTAGTGCCGGTTGCGAGATGTCGAGCTTTTCGGCGACGCGTGACAGGTTACCAAACTCTGCTGCTTTGAGGAAATATTCCCACTTCCGAAGGTTCATCGCATCGCCTCCCGTTGCGGCGCAGATATGCCTTTAATGTTATAGCTGAACTGCCGTTCTGTCTATTGATGTAAGTCTGCGCCATTGAAATAGTCGCGATAGGTTGAGGAGCCCCGCATTCGAGGAGGAGGTTATTTATGCTCAAGCGCGCGATTCTCATAGCCAGCGTTGTTGCCGCAAGTGCGGCACCATCACTGGCCGAAACAAGCATAACCTTTGGATCTCCGCCGATTGCCGAGGTCGAAGCGGTGTTCGTTGCAAAAGAGCTAGGCGTCTTCGACAAGAAGGGCCTCAACGTCGAAGTATTGCCGAGCACCTCGAACCAGGCAATGGTTGCCGGTTTAGTGTCAGGATCGCATCAAATTGCCGCGATCTCGCCAACAGTTCTGCTGCAGGCGATCGATACGGGAATGGATCTTGTCGTCGTTGGCACCTGCGGCGTCACATCCGCACGCACGGCAAACAATATGGGGCTCGCGGTTCGCGACGGCGTCGATATATCGAAGCCGGAAGACCTTGTGGGAAAGAAAATTGGTGCTCCAGGTACCAATGGTACGATCGACGTCCTGTTCAAGCAGTGGCTCAAACTCAAGAATATTCCGGAGACGAAGCTAACCTTCATCGAAGTTCCTATCCCCAACACCGCGGACGTGTTGAAGGGTGGTACGATCGATGCGATCATCGCCGGCGAACCTTCGCTCGGGCGTGCGGTCAGCCAGTCGAACGGCAAGGTCGCATTTCACTACATGTCAGAGCTTCCTGAAAACCTGCCCTATACGACGTTTGCGACAACCCGGGAATGGGCAAGGTCGAATCCGGATGCAATCAAGGCTTTTCAGGCGGGCCTTGCCGAAGGGGCTGCGTTCGTGAAGGCCAACCCCGACAAGACCCGCGAGATACTCTCGAAGTACACAAAGCTACCTGTCGAGGTGCTCAACACGTTCGAATTGCCCGAGTGCCAGACGGTGCCGACCAAGCAGGGTCTCGACTACTTTGATAAGGCAATGCGCGATGACGGCCTCTTGACCGGCAATATCGACACTGCCGGGCTTATCGTACCCTGAGCCGAAACGGCCGGGGTGCATCAAGGCTCCCCGGTCATGCTCCCAGTTTTACAGGTGATATCATGGTCCAGATGACCGGCGCGGAAGCGCTGACACGTTTGCTCGTTCCGGAAGCCGTTCCATTCGTTTTCGGCATTGCCGGCGGCAAGTTGAACCCGCTTCTACACGCGATCTCGCGCGAACCGTCGATCCGCTACCTCGGCGTTCGTCATGAGGCATGCGGACCTTTAATGGGGGCCGCCATCGCTGCGGCCAGCGGACGGATCTGCGTGGCGCTCGGCGAAATGGGGCCTGGGTCTTCCAATCTGATCGGCGGTCTCGGCACGGCTTTCAACAATAACCTGCCGCTTCTGCTGATCACTTCCAACAACCATCATGCGGCATCCTACCCCAACCGCGGGATGTTCATGGACCTTGATACGCACGCACTACTGAAGCCGCTCACCAAGTGGAGTGCTGTCGTGCATGATGGACGCCGTTTGCCGGATCTCGTCCGCGATGCCTTCCGGCAGGCACTGACGGGGCGACGCGGGCCGGTTCATCTCGATGTGCCCCAGGAGATTTTCACCGCCAAATTCGACTTCGAGGAGGAGGCGCTCTCTCTTCCGCCGGAGGCTTATCGCGCTGTCGAAGGCCCGAGAGCTTCTGCCGCTCAGATCGCCCGCGCTGCGGAGATGCTGGCTGAAGCGAAACGTCCGGTTCTGGTGGCAGGCGGCGGTGTCGTCTCGGCGAACGGCGGCGACCTGTTCCGTGAACTCCTTGGCGTGATGAAGGCCCCGGCTCTTGCCACCCAGATGGGTATCGGAACGGTTCCGTCGGATTCGCCCTTCTTTATCGGCCACGGCGGCATCATCGGTGGCGACGCCATTCCGGTTGCGCTGACGGAAGCAGACGTCATTCTGGCAGTCGGCTGCCGCTTCTCCTCCTGGCTCTGGGATGACGGTGGCGCGCTTGCAAAGCGTGGCGCCCAGCTCATCAACATCAATATCGATCCGATGAGCCTCGGCGCGAACACTCCCCATGCGCTTGGCATCTGGGCTGATGCCAGCAGCGCGCTGGCCGATCTTCTCTCAGCTCTCAAGGGCCGCGCCACGCCCGACCGGTCTAAATGGCTCGCGCGGTTGCGCGACGTCTATGCCAGCTATCGCGGCAAGCTCGACGGCATGAACGAGGACGACGGCACGATCATGCATCCGGCCCGCCTTGGAGCGGCACTTGGAAAACTCCTGCCGGCGGATTCGCTGATCGCTTACGATGGCGGCCACACGTCCTTTTGGAGCAACGACCTCACGCCGGCGACCGCCGAGCGAACCCGCTTTCACGAGCCTGGCATGTGCCAACTCGGTTTCGGCACTCCCTACGCAGTGGCGCTCAAGCTCCTCCATCCAGAGCGGCCGGTCTTCAATATCTGTGGCGATGGAGCCTTCGGCTTCACGCTTTCCGAACTGGATACTGCGAGGCGCTACGGACTGCCGATCATCAACATCATCCACAACAACGCGTCCTGGGGTGTTATCAAGATGGGGCAGCGAAAGACTTACGACTTTTCGTTCGGCACAGATCTCGATGGTGTCGACTATGCCGACGTGGCCCGCGGCTTCGGCTGCCACGGGGAACGCGTAACGACTGTAGATGAGATCGGTCCTGCTTTGGAACGCGCTATCGCTTCCGGGCTGCCGGCGGTTATAGACTGCCATGTGCGTTTCGAGGCCCATCCGAGCATGCCCTATTTCGCGAAAATGAATGCTTACGGCTTTCAGAAGGGCGTGGGTGGTGGGCCGCATGCGGCTCTCGTGAAAGGAGCATGACGTGGTTGTGACGCAGCTTTCCACCCGCCTGCGGCATGGCGAGGGCAACTCCACTCCGACATCCGGGGAAGCGCGAATTCGCATTCGCGACGTCACGCTTTCCTATGGCTCGCTGCAGATCATCGGCGGCATCAGTCTCGATATCGCGCCGGGCGAGACCATTTGCGTCATCGGGCCTTCCGGCTGCGGCAAGACGACACTGCTGCGCATGCTGGCGGGACTTGCCCGACCGACCTCCGGCAGCGTCGAACTCGACGGATCTGTACTTGGCGGACCGAGCCGTTCTGTCGCGATCGTCTTCCAGGACTATGGAAAGGCACTCCTGCCGTGGCGCACGGCGGCCGGCAATGTCTCCCTGGCGCTCGAAGCGCGCGGGTGCCCCCGCGCCGAGCGACCCGCGATCATTCGCGAATTGCTGGAGAAGATCGGCCTTGGCCGGCATGCCGATAAATATCCGGCAGAGATGTCCGGCGGCATGCAGCAGCGTCTGCAGATCGCCCGGTGTCTTGCGCAGGAACCGAAGGTGCTCCTGATGGACGAACCCTTCGGCGCGCTGGACGCGATGACGCGGCAGGCGCTTCAGGACGAGGTGCTCGGGCTGGTGGCGATAACGGGCGCCACCATGGTCTTCGTTACCCATGACCTCGAAGAGGCGATCTATCTTGGCGATCGTATCATCTGCCTTCAGCCCAATCCGGGGCGTGTCGGTCGTGTCGTCGACGTTCGGCTTGTCCGGCCGCGCGACCAGTTGCTGACCCGCGAGGATCCCGAATTCCTGCGTCTGCGTCGCGAGCTTTACGACATCATCAAGGACGACCATCAATGAGGGCGGCGAGCCTTCTCAAAAGCGGCTGGCGCGCGGCATTGCTGCCCGTTACCCTGATCGTTGTGGCGCAGGTCGCGGCAACCGTTACCCCACTGGAAAGCGATACGCTCGCCAGCCCGTTCGATATCGCGCGGGCGTTCGGTTCCGTGATGGCCGACGGATCTCTTCCTAAGGCGACGCTGGACACGCTGAAAGCCGCCGCGGCCGGCTGTATTCTGGGTGTCGGGGCGGGGTCGCTGCTCGGTATCGTGCTCGGTCTTTCCCGTCTTGCCGATGATGCGCTCGATCTCACCATTGAGTTGCTGCGGCCGGTCCCGGTCGTCGCGCTGATCCCGGTCGTCATGATGCTGTTGGGCTTCGGTGCGGAAATGGAAATCGTCATTATCGCGCTCGGCCTGTTGTGGCCGTCCGTCGTGCTGGCGCGCGCTGCAGTTAAGGAAGTGGAGCCGCGCCTGATGGAGGTGTCAAACGTGTTGCAGCTCGGCTTCCTGGCCCGGCTGACAAAGATCGTCCTGCCGGCGATACTCCCGCAGCTCTTCATGTCGCTGAAGCTTGCTGCCGGTTACGCGCTGGTGGTGGCGGTGACGGTGGAGATCACCGCCAACCCGCTGGGCCTCGGCTACGGGATCATGATGGCGCAGCAGGCGCTGCGGCCGGCGGAAATGTTCGCTTATCTGATCTGGATCGGCGCGATCGGCTGGCTGATTAGCCTGTTGCTCAACGTGGCGCAGCGCGCCTTCTTCCCGGCCTTTGTGAAAGGAGACGGACGATGAAGCACTTTTCCCTGCGCAAGCTGTTCCTCGGCTTCGGTGCGCTAGCGCTTTTCATCCTGGCGTGGAAACTCGTTACCGATGCGAAACTCGTCTCGCCGATTTTCTTTCCCGGTCCGGAGCGGACTTACGCCGCTCTGGTAAAGGGTCTCGCCGGCGGTGCCATGCTGTCGCAAACCCTGGAGACGGTCCGGCGGATGCTGCTGGGCTGGTTGCTCGCGTCCTTCGTGGGCGTTTTTCTCGGCGCATTGATCGGCGTGTCCCGGCGCGCGCGGGCGTTCATTGCCCCGACGCTGGAGCTGCTCCGGCCTTTGCCCGCTTCGGCCATGATTCCTATCGCCATCGCCTTTCTGGGCTTCTCCGACAACATGGTGCTGGTCGTGATCGCCTTTGGTGCGCTTTGGCCCATGCTGCTGGCCACGATTCATGGTTTCGCGGCCATGGAGCCTCGTCTCTATGAAGTCAGCGCCGTGCTTGGCCTCAGCCGCGCCGAGGTCATCTGGAAACTGGCATTGCCAAGCGCAATGCCGATGATCCTCGCAAGCTTGAGGCTGGGCCTGACCATCTCGCTCATTCTCGCCGTGGTCGGCGAAATGCTTGCGAGCCGGCAGGGACTTGGCCAAAGCATCCTGGCGGCCAGCCGCAGCTTTCGATCGCCCGATCTGTTCGCCGGCATCGTCATTCTCGGTACGATCGGCCTTGTCGGCAGCCGTCTGCTTTCCTTCGCCGAAAGACGCCTTCTGCGCTGGCAGGCCGTCAACCGGTAACCTCTTCTCCTCTCAACTTACTGGATTTAGACATGTTCAAGCTCACCGATGCATCAACCATCATTGACACCGCGCTGTCCGAAGCGCGGGTCCGTTCGCTTGCTCCGCTTGCGGTAGCTGTCCTGGATGCTGGCGGGCATCTGGTCGCCTACAAGCGGGAGGATGGTGCGGGTATCGTCCGTTTCGACATCGCCCATGGCAAGGCCTGGGGATCACTCGGCATGGGCTTCGGCACGCGTGAACTGACGGAGCGCGCCGCGAAAAATCCGGCCTTCTTCACCGTGCTTGCCTCGGTCAGCGCCGGACGCATGGTGCCGTCGCCGGGCGGCGTTCTCGTCCTTGATGATGCGGGCGCTGTCATCGGCGCCGTGGGCATTTCGGGCGATCTTGGCGACAATGACGAGATCTGCGCCATCGCCGGCATTGAAAAGGCTGGTTTCCGCGCTGCTCCGAAGCTCGTGGCTTAAACAAGACTTCAGCCTAACCGACACACGGAGACTGCCATGCAGCAAAACGTATCGACTTCCGGCAAACCAGGCCAGTTCGTTCGCCTCAACCCCGTAACCGGCGAGATCGCCAGCACCGCGCAGGCGGCGACCGCCGTGGAAGCGAATGCCGCTGCAGACAAGGCAGCCGCAGCCTTCCCGGCTTGGTCGGAGAGCGGCCCGAATGCCAGGCGGCAGCTGCTGCTGAAGGCATCGCAGGCCCTGGCCTCTAAGAAAGACGAGTTTGTCGCGCTCATGCAGGTCGAAACCGGTGCGACCGCAAGCTGGGCCGCCTTCAACGTGATGCTGGCCGCAAGCATGATCGCCGAGGCGGCATCGCTGACGACACAGATCAAGGGAGAGGTCATTCCCTCCGACAAGCCCGGATGCCATGCCATGTCGGTGCGCGAAGCTGTTGGCGTCTGCCTGGGCATAGCGCCGTGGAATGCCCCGATCATCCTTGGTGTCCGCGCTATCGCGACCGCGCTCGCATGCGGCAACACGGTCGTGCTCAAGGCTTCGGAAAAATGCCCGGCGGTACATAGCCTGATCATCGAGTGCTTTCAGTCGGCAGGTTTCCCGGAAGGCGTCGTCAATGTCGTGACCAACGCGCCGGAAGATGCGGCCGAAGTGGTGAATACGCTGATCGACCACCCGGCGGTGCGGCGCATCAATTTTACCGGCTCCACCGGCGTCGGCAAGATGATCGCGCGTCGCGCGGCAGAACATCTGAAGCCCGTCCTGCTGGAGCTTGGCGGCAAGGCGCCGTTCGTGGTGCTCGACGATGCCAATCTCGATGAAGCCGTTGCGGCAGCTGCCTTCGGTGCTTTCTTCAACCAGGGCCAGATCTGCATGTCGACGGAGCGCATCATTGTGGTTGACGCTATTGCAGATGCCTTTGTGCAAAAATTCCAGGCCAAGGCCGCCACGCTATCCGCCGGCAATCCGGCGGAAGGCAAAGCGCCTCTCGGAGCGGTGATCGGCATGGAAACCATCGAGAAAGTGCAAGCGCTGGTTCAGGATGCCGTTTCGAAGGGCGCCAAGCTCGCAACCGGCGGAACCGCCGAGGGCGTGCTGATGCCGGCGACGGTGGTCGATGGCGTTACCAAAGACATGCGCCTTTATGGTGAGGAAAGCTTCGGTCCGGTTGTCGCGGTGCTGCGCGCACGCGACGAAGATCATGCCATCGAACTGGCCAATGACAGCGAATACGGCCTGTCGGCTTCGGTGTTCACCGGCGACGCAGCGCGCGGTCTTCGCGTTGCCCGCCGTATCAAATCGGGCATCTGCCACGTAAACGGACCGACCGTTCACGACGAGGCGCAGATGCCGTTCGGCGGCGTCAAGGGCTCCGGTTATGGCCGTTTCGGCGGCCAGCCAGGTATCGCTGAGTTCACGGAACTGCGCTGGATAACCATCGAGACACAGCCGGGACATTATCCGATCTGATCCAGGTCGCTGTTTGGCGATGCTTAAAATAAGTATGGGAGGAAACATGCGATTGCTTTACTGGAGTTTGCTCATCGGAGTAGCGGGTATTATCTCGCCCGCCCACGCACAGATGTCGGCGAACTCGCCGTCGGTCGCAGAGGGTGTTCGCGCCTTCGGCGATCGGTTGGGACCGGACGTGGTGAAAGGTGTGACCGAGCTTTACAAGCCGCTGCACGAAGCGGCTTCGAAGGAAGGCGTAACAGTTACGAAGGATATCGCTTACGGGAGTGGCGAACGTCAGAAGCTCGATCTCTACGTTCCCTCCAATCTTCCGGCCGGCGCAAAGGTACCGGTTCTGGTCTTCGCGCATGGCGGCGGTTTCGTACGCGGCGACAAGAAGGACGTTGCCCATTTCGGTGTCTATTTTGCGCAGCATGGGATAGTAACCGCGCTGATCAACTACACTTATGCACCACAGGCGAGCTTCCCGTCTGGCGGCGAGGACGTCGGCAAGGCGGTGGCTTGGCTGCGGGAGCATCCGGAAGCGCATCCAGGTAATGTTGGTTCGATCTTCGTATCGGGCAATTCCGCCGGTGCGACGCATGCGGCGACCTACGGGTTTCTCACATCAGCCGGCAAGCCGGATGATGGCGTGCGCGGCTTGATCCTTATTTCGATACCGACAGCCGACGCGGAAGATCTTGCCCAGCAGGACAAGGTCTACTACGGCGAGGACGCATCGAAATATCCCGGCATGTCGATCATCCACCACGTGGCCGACCGGAAACTGCCGATCTTCCTGGCTGTGGGCGAAAACGACATGCCTTCGATCCAACGCCAGAACAAGCGGCTGGTCGATGCACTGTTTGCTCGCGATTGCAAGCTTCCGAACTACAAGACGGCGCTCGGCCACAACCATATTTCCATCATCGAGCATTTCGGTACCGCCGACGAAAGTCTCGGTCCCGATATCCTCGAATTCATCCGCGAAAACGCGGGCACGTGATTTTCCGGTTCCGTGAACATCAGGCCGGCGGCGTCGTGTCGCCGCCCTCGGTCGTTTCCAGATCGGCCCTGATGATTTCGGCTGTCTGCTCATAATGTCGCTGCAGAAGGCGCATAGCCCCTTCGCTGTCGCGATCCAGGACCGCCTTTACAATATCCGCATGCTCCTGGCTCACCTTGCGCACCCTGAATGCCTTGCGGCTGGAAAGCGCGCGATAACGGCCAAGGCGGTCCGCAAGCTGCTCACAGAAGCCGATCAGCGGACGCGATTGGCAGCCGCTGATGAGAATGGCATGAAAAGCCTTGTGCAGCCGCTCCCATTCCGGGTTGCTTTCGAACCGCTCGGGATTGAGCGAGCGGGGCGCCCGATCCAGCCGGTGATGGGCCACGATAAGAGCTTCTTCCCAAGCTGGGTCGGCATTGGCGATCGACTCGCGCAGGGCGAGACCTTCTACCCAGCACCGGGTTTTCGTCAGCTCCCCGAGTTCATCAAGACTGATCGGTTTTACGAAGAAGCCGCGCTGCTCCTTGCCGATGACCAGGTCCTCAGTGGTGAGGCGGTTTAACGCTTCCCGCAAGGGTGTTTGCCCGGCTTCGTAATGCTCCATCAGAAAACGCAGCTGTAGCTTACGGCCTGGTTCGAGCCTTGCCGACAAAATATCGGCCTTCAGTCGCTCGTAGATGCTCGTGGCAAGCGTTGCAGGGCTTTCCAGCCCCTTGTTCGGCGCATCGACGTTCATGTGGCTCCCACCATTCAAATCAATTTTTATATACACGAGCATACCGAAATATCAAAATTTATAAATTCTGTCTTTACGTACCGAAGTTTGTATATTATTCGAAAGATCAACACAGGAGGAAGGCGTGGGCGAGGAAAAGGCAAAACGCTTCAGGAGGGGTTGTGGCTGCAGCGGCATCGACGTTCATTGCCACGTTGTTCCTGCCCGTTTTCCGCTGCCGCGTGGCGGCTCCACTGTACGCGGATGGCCGTCCATGGTTGCCTCAGGTGATTGCCATGCGACTGTGGTCATCGATGAGAAGCCCTATCGTCAGGTGAGCGATGCCTGCTGGGTCGCCGAGCGGCGGCTTGAGGAAATGGATCGCTCCGGTATAGAGCTTCAAGCCCTTTCGCCTATGCCTGAGCTTTTCGGCTACTGGATCGAGACGGGCGCGGCCAACGATCTCGTGCGTCACGTCAGCGACTCGATCGCTGCCTTGGTAGCCGAAGGTCAGGGGCGTTTCGTCGGGCTGGGCGGTCTGCCGATGCAGGATATCGATCTTGCTATAGCCGAGCTGCATCGCATCGTGGGTAAACTTGGCTTCCGCGGCATCGAGATCGGCAGCAACATCAACGGTGTCGCGATCGGCGATCCGCGCTTCCACCCGCTCTTTGCGGAAGTCGAAAAGCTCGGTGCGGCGGTATTCGTCCATGCCGTGCGGCCGGCCGGCATGGATCGGGTCGTCGGTCCGGCGCCGCTTCAGCAGGTTCTTGGGTATCCGACCGATGTTGGCCTGGCGGCGGCTTCGGTGGTCACCGGTGGGCTGCTGCAGAAATTCCCGAAGCTCCGGATCGCCTTCAGCCATGGCGGAGGAACCTTTGCTTTGCTGTTGCCGCGCCTGGAGCAGGGTTATGCTGCATTTCCGGCGCTCAAGGATATCATGCCGGAAGCGCCCTCGGCGCAGGCGCGGCGTCTTTACGTGGACTCGCTCGTCTTCGATGCGGACACATTGCGGCGTCTGGTTTCCGTCTTCGGTGAAGAGCGCGTGCTGCTTGGCACCGACTATCCGTTCAATTTTCGCGAAAACGAGCCTGTTGCCCGTATCAACGAGGCTTTCGCCGATGTCGAACTGCGTGAACGCCTGAAATTTGCGAATGCGCGGGCTTTCCTCGCTCTGGATGAGGTTTGATCAGATGACCGATTTTCCTGTTTCCGCCCTGCGTAGTGTCGAACTGGGGACGCCTGATCTCCCAGCTTCCGTCGACTTCTACACCTGCGTTTGGGGGTTGGAAGTCGTTGCCGAAGCCGGGGGCAAGGTTTTCCTGGCGGCGACGGGCGACGATTTTCATGTGTTGGAGCTGAAGCAAAGCAATCGTTCGGAATTGCGCAAGATCAGTTTTCGCAGCGGTTCGGCTGAAGCGCTGGCGTCGCTGTTCGCAAAGACGGTTGTCGCAGGCTGTACTGTCCTGCGCGACATCGGACCCGCTGATGGTCCCGCCGGTGGCGAGCGTTTCGTCATCCGCGAGCCGCAAGGCGTTGTGCTAGAATTCGTACACGGCGACCGCCGCAAGCATGGCCGCGTGCTTCCCAACCGGCCAGAACGTCTGGCGCATGTCAACATCAACAGCGCTGATATCGAGGCGCTTTCGGACTTCTATCGTAATGTCCTCGGTTTCCGCCTGACGGACCGGTCGAAGCTTATGGCTTTCCTGCGCTGCAACGACGACCATCATGCGGTCGTGCTGGCCGAAGCACCGGTCAATGGGCTGAACCATGTCGCCTTCCTGATGCCCGACCTCGAATCCGTCATGCGAGGTTCTGGCCGCGTCGTCGATCACGGCTATCCGATCGGCTGGGGTGTGGGACGGCATGGACCGGGCGACAACGTCTTTGCCTATTTCGTCGACCCGCAAGGCGTAGTGATCGAATATACCGCCGAAGTTCTGCAGCTGGACGACTCCTATCGCTTCCGAGGACCTGAGGAATGGGTCTGGCCGCCCGGCCGGACAGATCATTGGGGTATTGCGCCTCCCAAAAGTGACGCCTGCAAGAAGGCACAGATTTCCATCGGCTTTTCCGGCGCCTGATGCGCCCAATAGACATTTGCAGAGGCATGCCTGTGACGAACGATAACGATATTTCGAACTCTTATGACGTGCTCGTGGTCGGCTTCGGCCCGGCTGGAGCCGTGGCCGCCGGCATGCTCGGCGCGCGAGGCCATTCCACGCTCGTCGTCGATCGATTGACCGGTATCTATGACAAGCCGCGCGCTATCGCGCTCGACCACGAAATCCTGCGCCATTTCGACAATATGGGCATTGCCGACGAGGTGCTTCCCGATATCGCGCCGTTCACGGCCTCCCAGCACTTCGGCGCAGAGGGGCAGCTCATCCGTCGTATCGACATGGTGCCGGAACCGTATCCGCTCGGCTACACCCCGAGCATGGTGTTTACCCAGCCTCCGGTCGAGGCTGTGCTGAGACGGCATGCCGAGAGCTTCGACTGCGTGAAGATAGAACTTGGCACGGAAATGGTCGATCTCGATCCTCAGGGGAATGAAGTGGTCGCGACGCTGCGGGATTCGTCGGACAAGAGCCAGAGGATCGCAGCGAAATATGTGATCGGCTGCGACGGGGCGTGGAGCCGTGTGCGTGAACTGTCGGGAATGAAGCTCGAGGATCTCGTCTTCGACGAGCCGTGGCTCGTAGTCGATGTGCAGGTACATGAAACCGCGCTGGGCAAGCTGCCGCAGACTTCGGCCCAGTTCTGCAATCCGGCGCGTCCGACCAGTTACATCATCGGTCCGAAGAACCACCGCCGCTGGGAAATCATGCTTCTGCCGGGCGAAGACCCGCGCGAGATGGAAAAGCCGGGAAATGTCTGGCGGCTGCTCTCGCCCTGGCTGATGCCGGAAGACGGCGAGCTGTGGCGGGCCGCCGCCTACCGCTTTCATGCGCTCGTTGCCGACGAATGGCGGCGGGGGAGGGTCATGATTGCCGGCGATGCCGCGCATCAGCAGCCGCCCTTTATCGGACAGGGCATGTGCCAAGGCCTGCGCGACGTTTCCAATCTCGTCTGGCGGCTCGACCGCATCCTAAAGGGGCAGTCTTCCGAAGCGCTGCTGAATACCTACACGGTGGAACGCAAGCGGCATGTGCAGACGCTGACCGGCAAGATCAAGGCGATTGGCCAGACGATCTGCGAACGCGATCCGGAAGCCGCCGCGGCGCGTGATGCCCGCATTCTTGCTGAGGGCGGCGGTCGGCCTCTTACCATTACCCGGCAGGAAATCGTTCCGCCCATCGAGGATGGGCTGATCGCCGAAGAAGGCACGCCGGCGCGAGGATTATTGTTCCCGCAGCCAGCAATCGTCGAAGACCCCGTTCCCCGTTTGATGGATGCCTTTACTGGACCGGAATGGCGGCTTGTGCTCGACGGCCGCCGGATCAGGATGGCCGAGGGAGAAGCGCTCGCCGAAGAGATTGACGGGATCGTGGTGAAGGCAGTTGTGCCTCAAGGCGATAACGCAGCCGATCCGGCCTCGCTCCGCGAAAAGGATGGCGTGCTCTCGGCCTGGTTCGACCGACACGGCGCCATCGCCGCTCTCGTCCGTCCGGACCATTACGTTTTTGGCGCGGCAAGATCGCTCGCCGATCTCGCTGAACAACTTTCAGATCTGCATCGGCGTCTCGCATGAGACACGGCGCGATCCGCTGATGACATCTTGATACGGTTTTGGGAGGGAAACATGACCGATACAGCAATCCAGAAAGGCAGTGCTTGGCGTCCGTTTGCGGTGCTCATCCTGCTCTTCCTGTTTCAAACGCTGAACTTCTTTGACAAGCTCGTCTTCGGCCTGTCGGCAGTGCCGATGATGAAGGAGCTGCAGATTACGCCGCAGCAGTTCGGTCTGATCGGCAGCAGCTTCTTCCTGCTGTTTTCGATATCGGGCGTGCTTGTCGGCCTGTTCGTCATCGGTCGCGTGCCGATCAAGTGGATCCTGGTGGCGCTTGCGGCGATCTGGTCGCTGACCCAGATCCCGATCTATTTCACCAGTTCCGTCACGGTTCTGGTGGTCTGCCGTATTCTTCTCGGTCTTGGCGAGGGGCCGGGCCTGCCAACGGCGCTCCATGCCGCGCATAACTGGTTCAGCCCGGAGAAGCGAAGCGTTCCAAGCGCCGTCGTTCTGCAGGGCATCAGCGTCGGCCTGCTCGCGGGTGGTCCGCTGCTCACCTATATCATCGTCCAGTACGGCTGGCGCACGGGCTTCCTTTTCTGCGGTGTCATCGGCATCTGCTGGATTTTCGCTTGGCTGTTCATCGGTGGCGAAGGCCCTTACGCGACGAGCAACGAAAAGAGCGCTGCCAGCCAGCCTTCCGAGGCACCGATCCCCGCCCGCAAACTCTGGCTCGACCCGACCGTCATCGGCGTCATCATCATGTCGACCATGTCCTACTGGATCGTCGGCATGTCCGCGACCTGGTTGCCGCCGTTCCTGCAGCAAGGGCTGGGCTATAGCCAGGTGCAGACCGGCAGCGTGATCTCCGCGGTCTACATCTTCCAGTCGCCGCTTCTGCTCATCGGCTCCTGGATCGCCCAGCGGATGCTTCAGCGCGGTGTCAGCAAGCGCACGGCGCTCGGCAGCGCCTCGGGCTACGCTCTGCTCGTCAGCGGTCTCGCCCTTATCGGCTCGGTCCACGCCAGCGGCGTGTTGCAGCTCGCGCTGATCGCAATCGCCTTCGCGGCGCCGAGCCTCACCACCGTCTATGGCCCGATCACGCTCGGTGCGGTCGCTCCGGCAGTTCAACGCGGCAAACTCATCGTGGTCATCTATTCCGCCAATGCGGTTTCCGCCCTCGCATCGAATGCGGTCACCGGCATGATCGTCCAGCGGCCCGGCCCCGAGCATCTGCCCGATGGCTATGCGAACGCGATGATGTTCACCGCGGCGATCCTCATCATCGGTGCGATTTCCGCCTTCGCGCTGATCTTCCCGGACCGCACCATCCAGCGTTTCGGCGACCGCAGCCGCGTTTCGGATCACATGCAGCGGGCATGACGGCCCGCCATTTACAAGCACTCAAGGAGAAGACCACATGAGATTGTCCACCGTCAGAATAGCCGGCCGCACGACCTGGGGCGTTGTTGATCAGGATAGCTTCCGCGACGTCGGAACCGTGCTCGCCGGCCGTTATGCCGATCTTAAGGCAGCCATCGCGGCCGGGCTGGCTGGCGTGGCGGAGGCAGCTGCCTCCGTCACTGCGACACCGCTCGCGGATATCGAATGGTTGCCCGTCGTCCCGAACCCGGACAAAATCCTCTGCGTCGGCCTGAACTACGAAATGCACCGCCAGGAAACAGGCCGTTCGGAAGTCGAAAACCCGACCATTTTCGCGCGCTATGCCAATAGCCAGACCGGCCATCTGGCGCCGATCGTGCGCCCCAAGGTCTCGACCGATCTCGATTACGAAGGCGAGCTCGCCATCATCATCGGCAAGCCCGGCCGCTATATCTCGCGTGAAGACGCGCTCAGCCACGTCGCCGGCTATGCGATCTACAACGATGGCAGCGTCCGTGACTTCCAGCGGCACACGCACCAGTTCACGCCGGGCAAGAATTTTCCAGATACCGGCGCCTTCGGCCCCTGGATGATGACGCCGGATGAGCTCGGCCCGCTGCCGGACCTGCGCATCCAGACCCGCCTCAACGGCCAGGTGGTGCAGGATGCGACCTTTGGCCAGATGATCTTCGATATCGCGCGCCAGATCGAATATTGCTCGAGCTTCACGCGTCTGGAAGCCGGTGACGTCATTGCCAGCGGCACACCTGGTGGAGTTGGTGCCAAGCGCAACCCGCCGCTATGGATGAAGCCGGGAGACGTCGTGGAGGTAGAAATCGACAGGCTCGGTATTCTCAGCAACCCGATCGTTGATGAAGTGCATTAGCTTCGTGGTTGCGAACTGATGAGGATCGACAGGCCTTAAGGTCCGCAAAAGCACTTGAGGTGGCGCGGTTTGCGCCCCTTCAATTTGCCGGGATCGATTGAAATTCTTTCGGGAGGGATGTCATGAAACAGTTCATTGCCTTATGTGCGGTCGTATCGCTGCTCGCTTCAACAGCTTTATCGCAGGAGCAGCCGGCGCTTTCGGCTCGTGTCGCCAAGACGCTGACCATTGACGGGCTTTCCTTCAAGGATCTCAATCGCAATGGCAAACTCGATCCTTACGAGGACTGGCGCCTGCCGGCTGCCGAGCGGGCTGCCGATCTGGTCAAGCAGATGACGTTGGAGGAGAAAGCCGGCCTGATGATGCATGGCACTGCTCCATCCGTCGGCCCCGGTTCCGGCATGGGGGTCGGGACCGAATATGATCTGGCGCGCGCCAAGGAGATGATCGACGGGCGCAAGGTCGTGACCTTCATAACGCGATTGGCAGGCGATGCCGCCCTATTGGCCGAGCAGAACAACAAGCTTCAGGAAATCGCGGAAGCTGGCCGACTTGGGATTCCGGCGACGATCAGCACTGATCCGCGCAACCACTTTCAGTTCGTGCTGGGTGCGAGCGTTGCGGCGGGCGGTTTCTCGAAATGGCCTGAAACCCTCGGGTTTGCGGCGATCGGCGATGCTGCACTCATGCGGCGCTTTGGCGATATTGCCCGCCAGGAATACCGCGCCGTAGGCATACAGGAAGCATTGTCTCCACAAGTGGATCTTGCCAGCGAGCCGCGCTGGCTACGCACCAACGGTACGTTCGGTGAGGATGCGCAACTCGCCAGATCCATGGCGGAAGCCTATGTGGCCGGGTTTCAAAATGGCGAGAACGGCATCAACAGGGAAAGCGTCGTTGCCGTGGCCAAACACTGGGCCGGCTACGGTGCGGCAAAAGACGGTTACGACAGCCACAACGCCTATGGACGCCACGCGACCTTTCCAGGCAATAATTTCGCAGAGCATCTCATTCCGTTTGAGGGAGCTTTCAAGGCGAAGGTCGGCGGCGTCATGCCGACATATTCGATCCTGGACGGCGTGACCCTCGACGGCAAGCCGCTCGAGCCGGTGGGCGCGGGATACAGCAAGCAGCTTCTGACCGATCTGCTGCGCGGCCATTATGGCTTCGACGGTGTCGTTCTCAGCGACTGGCTGATCACCAACGACTGCAAGGGAACTTGCCTGGATGGCGAGAAGCCGGGCGTAAAGCCGACTTTGAACGAGGAAACCTTCGGCATGCCTTGGGGCGTGGAGGATTTGAGCCGTGTCGACCGCTTCGCCAAAGCCGTCAATGCCGGCGTCGATCAGTTCGGCGGTGTCACCTCTTCCGATCTTCTCGTTCAGGCGGTGAAGGAAGGAAAGATCAAAGAACAGCGCATCGATCGATCTGCAACTCGTATTCTTGTCCAGAAATTCGAGCAGGGCCTTTTTGAAAATCCCTATGTCGACCCGCAAAAGGCGCGGGCAATCGTTGGCAATGCGGCATTTGCTGCGGAGGCAACCGCTGCTCAAAGCCGCGCCATGGTCTTGCTCGACAACAAGGCTGGCCTGCTGCCTATGACGTCAGGCAAAAAAGTGTTCCTGTATGGCATCGATGCAAAAATCGTGTCGGCACGCGGCTTTACTGTGGTGGCGGACGCCAAGGATGCCGATTTTGCGGTGATGCGTCTTAGCGCGCCCTATCAGCAGCCGCATATGAACTATTTCTTCGGTTCCCGTCAGCAGGAAGGCGATCTGGATTTCAAGGACGGCAATGCCGATTTCGAGACGTTCAAGGAAACGGCGAAGCAGGTTCCGACGATTGTCTCCATCTATCTGGCGCGTCCGGCAATCCTCACCGGAATACGCGAGCATGCCGCTGCGATCCTCGCCAATTTCGGCGCAAGCGACGCAGTCTTGTTCGATGTGATCGAGGGCAAGCAGAAAGCTGAAGGTAGGCTGCCTTTCGAACTCCCTTCATCGATGGACGAGGTGCGCGCGCAGAAATCCGATGTGCCGGATGACACCCGCAATCCGCTCTACCCGATCGGTTATCATATACGATACTGACCATTGGTCTCATTCTTCGACATCCAGATCTCCTTCGCGAGGTGCGGATAGACGGTAAGCATCCGGTGAAGGCCGCAGGTTAGGCGCTTGAGCGTTCAGTCCGTGTGGCTGCCAATTCCACGGAAGCAATTGCTGCAGCTTACTGATTGGCGTGTCGGCGATGCGGGCCAGAACGGCAGCGAGCCAAGCCTGCGGATTGATGTCGTTGAGTTTGGCACTCATGATCAGCGCCGCCGTGAAGGCAGCACGATCAGCGCCGCGATCCGATCCGGCGAAGTGCCATGACTTCTCCCGAGAGCAAAGCCAGCGCGCGTTCAACCGCGTTGTTCGTGAGACAAATCTGGCCGTGGTCGAGGAAAGACACGACCGGAGAACTGCGCGACAGTTTTGCCCGCTTAGTTTGAAGGCAGTGGTGCAGTTCGTCGCAGCCGCAGGCTGTGCTTGCAACGGCGCTCCAGGCGCTCCACCGCGGAAAGTTGATCTCATGCTCGATGTCTGGGCCAGATTGCTTCGTGACATTGGCCATGACGTTCGTCTCCTCCCTGCGCAATATGTGCGAACCTACGTCAAGACGAACAAGAGCGACGCGGCTGATGCCGAAGCGATCTGCGAGGCAGTCACACGACCGACGATGTGCTTTGTGCCGATCAAGGAAGAGGTGCAACAGGAAGTTCTGGTTCTACATCGGGTCAGGGAGATGTTAATCCGCCAACGGACCCAGCTCATCAACTAGATTCTTGGTCGTGGCGATGAGTTCGCCCATGGGGCACCGGGGACTCCGGAATCACGCGAGTGGGCTGTCATGAAGGCGCGGGAGATTTATGAGCCGGATCGGCTTATTGACAGGTTGAAGGTGAAGAGCCGGAATTTTCAGTACGCGATTCGCCAGCTCATACCGACGGTATAGCGCGCCGCGAATGCCCGCCGTCGTCGGCAGAAACCAACCGGTTAACCATCATCCGTAGAGTCGTCGAGATACGAGGCTCATTGAGCATCAAAATCTTCTCCCTCCATTGAGAAAACGGGCTTTTGAACCAAGCGTGCCGCGTCGGACGGTAGTTACTGTAGATTTGGCAGTTATGGATATCTACGTGAAAGATCGGGATATTTCCGGCGCTAAGCTGGGCAAACTCCCAGTCGGTAATGGGAATAGTCGGAAATGTCGGAGGTGTTCCGGCTATCTTTATCCGACCTCTAAACACCTCACGCATCAGGCCTACACCGTATGCTGACATTTCCTCCACCAGCAACTTATAGAAACTGGTCGGTCGAAACAGCTTTCTTGATCGCAGCTTCAGCGATTCTAATATCGCTGCATTGCGCTCGTTGTTTCGTATCAGCGCCCGAATAGTGTCGTTATATCCGTCGGAAAATTCGCGGATGTAATCCGCCACTCTCGCGATGTTTCCCTGCTCATCACGAATGGGATGTTCCGTACGAGGAACATCTCGAACAATCTCGAAACCGTTTTGCGACAAATGAAGATCGCTATATTCTGAAAATATTGATCGGCCATTGCTGGCGTCGACGCCGATCACGCTATTTGAAATGGCAACAAAGTCGGCGCTGAAAGAAAAAGCTCTATTGTCGAGAGGGTATAGGAAGCATTCCAAATCTATCGGAATAGATCCGGCAGGCGTCATTATGTAGTTTTCATAATCAATGTCAAAGATGTTAAAGTAAAAAACGATGGCAGCGAGGAAGCCCAGCCCATAAGCCTGTCGCTTCGGGTCGCCGCGATCCCCCTCCCTTATCCAGGTTCGGGAAAACCAGCCGAATTCAGTTTCGTCGCGAGTAAGGGACGCGACCTTCATGTTGAGGTCAAACCCTTCGCGAACTAGCTCTTCAACTAACTTATAACAATTCAGATCGCCATATTTGAGCACGAGGGAACGATCGTCGAATGTAAGCCTGATGGGGAGTTTCGATCCGTGAAGGTCCGCATCGAGGAGTTGAACACTGATTGGACAAGAATCTGTGTTTGCGAGGGCCGCCTGAACTGCAGTACACGAATTTGTTTTGAGAAGAGAAACTCGGTTCTCATAGGCTCGTTGCTGGCGGAAGAGCAGGGGTTTGATCTCTTCCCGTGGAAGACCGATGCTTCGCAAATAAGCTTCTTGCGTCGATAACGACGACGAGAATTTCTTTGAGATTTTTGCAATCTCGTTGTCTATCAGCTTTGTTACGTTTGACGCCGTTGCTAGTTGCACCGCGTACCGCTTTGGCAGCATTTGCTGGTTGACAAAATTACAGAGTCGCCGCGAATGGCTGAAATGGCGTTGCTGAACAAAGTCGATCGCGCTGAAACAGAGCGGAGTGATCTGGGTTCAGCCGACACTGATTGCCGAGATCGAGTATCGTGCCTGGACTGATGACGGCAAACTGCGTCACGCTTCGTACAAGGGCCTCCGGGAGCGGCAGGACAATGCCGAGGTCTACCGTCTAACCGCTATTCAAAGCAGGTGAGACACACCGACGATGGCCCTATCAGTTTGTCGATTCTCTCGCGATTTTTGAAGCGCTTCGCTCTAAGATTGAGAATGAAGCTTTGCGCCAATTGCCGGAATTTGGCGCTGCGGACCAGTTCCTGTCCAGAAACTTCGTCCTCGCCGTTGCAGCCTATTCAAGTGCCCTGACCACTTCGCTTTTCGAGTTTGCGGGAAACCCCCACGGACGATGAGGGGCCAGAACAAGATGCCGAAGCGGGCAATGTACGCTCGCGCCGGCCCAGAACTGATGAGGGCGAGGATGCTGCCGCTAGATCACAGAAAGTGAAGATGAACCCGTAATTGTAAGAACGCGGCAATCCCGACTATCGTACCCGTCTCGCCACGGTGAGCCATACGCGTCGGGCGGCTTGATTAGTCAGGCCGTAGGCTGTCGCGCATGGCGGCGAATTCAGCTTTATAGATCTGAAATTTTTCCGGCTGGGCGGTGTAGCTCAAGGATTGCGCTGTGTGAACCCCGAGCGCGACGACTATCTCTTGCGTCAGAACTTCTGTGTTATCCTTGCGCACGTGACAGCGCGTCTGTCGGGCCTGAATGTCGCCAAGCGTGGTCCTCTGGGACGTATCGCAGGCGGCCTGCAGGCCCTTGGCCGCATAGCCATCTCGTATGGTCGCGATCATGGACGTTGTTTGATCGTCCAGATTAGGCATGTCACCGCCCTTTATCTTGAGGATTGACAGATTTAACGCCGCCTCGAGCTGACCTTTCCGATCCATTTTAAGAGCGAGTTGATTTGAACCGTCGAAATGTTCTCCGCTACCGCTGGTCGGCATGGGAACGCTGTGCCGCTCCCAGCCATGCGGCCATTGAACCGCAGAACCCGCCAATGCCTCCGAAGCCAATAGAGCGGCTGGCAACAACAGCGACACCCACCGGGTGAGTAGTTTAAACGCAACCTTCATTGCCCTCTATTCCTCATCATCACACAAGTTGCCTTCGCAGCCCTGCCTGCTGCGAGAGATGTTAAATTCTCGTATCGGCCGCCGCCTCAAACAGGATCGTCAGGCACCTCTCTCTTCAGTTCTGCGAACCGCTTGGGCGAGGTAGCCGTGTGCACTACACCGGATAAGCCTGCGGTTGCGCATTTACACATTCTTAATATTTCACCCCCAGAACCTGATGCCTGAACTTGGTTGGAGATTTGAAGATTGCCGTTCTCCCGCGCCCTCGCTCTTAGCGACCCTCTTAATGATGTCCTCGATCTGAGGTCGCTGCCTACCCGCAGGCAGGTGGTGTTGCATCCGTTTATTGAAAAGCTGCGTGGAGCCGTGCCATTTGATTTCTTTGCGGTATCGGGACTGGACCTCGATGGCTACCGGTTCGGCAGCGGGCACTCGATCGACACCGATGTGCCGCCAGCCTTTCTCGACGCCTATTATGGTGATGACCTCCTGAAATCTGATCCTTTCGTGGCGGCATCAATGTCGTCCGCGAATGTTGTTATCGAGGAGGAAGTCTATGCTGAAGCACCTCCTCCCCAAAGGCTGCAATATCTTGCCAGGACCTTCGGCGTGCTCAATCGTACACTTTTTCCTATCCGACGCGGTAACGTGGTATTCGGTGCGGTCACCTTCTCTCGTTCAACACCTTTCTTAGAGGAAGAAATCGCATTCCTGGGCGAGATCGCCGAGACCACCCACCGCGTTCTGACGCGGCCAATCATGGACAGGTTCTCGGCGCAGACACTTAAGTTGATCGAGGGTGAGATCACCTGCCTAAGATTTGCCAGTCTCGGCAAGACAACGGACGAGATTGCCATATTGAGCGGTTACACGCCGGACACCGTGAATAGTTACATGAAGGCTGCAATCCGCAAGCTCGGTGCGGACAATCGCGTTCACGCGATCGCTGAGGCGATCCGACGCGGGCTAATTTCCTAGCTGAAGATCGAACAGAAATTGGTGTGATCGCGTTGGCTGCCTCAGCGAGGCGGCCTTCGAACGCGTTTTACAACCCTGGGGCTGGGGGGATGAGCAGAATGTGCAGCTGCTGAGCGAATGCTCACGTGCGCCTGACGAAATTAAGATTTTGTTTGGTGTTCGACCCTAGAAATAGGGGCGCCGGGAGGAGGGATTGTCCCAATGTCAATCAGCCGGCTGACCTATAACCGAAAGCCACGGCCTCCAAGTCCAACAGAGCCTAATTGGCGGACACGAGCCCTCGGCGGACATGGAGTGCATCATGGGTATTATGTCTTTTGGTTTCTCGTCTGAGGCAAGCGCCGTTCTTGCAGCGATGAGCAAATCGCAGGCGATCATCGAATTCGACCTCACAGGAAGAATTCTATCCGCCAATCCGAACTTTTGTGCCGCGCTTGGCTACGAGTTGAACGAAATTGTCGGGCAGCATCATCGGATATTTGTTGATCCGGCAGAGGGCTCCAGCGCCGAATACCGGCAGTTCTGGAGCGATCTGGCTGCTGGGAAATTTGATCAGCGCCAATATAAACGAATTGGTAAAGGTGGAAAGGAAATCTGGATCGAGGGTTCATACAACCCGGTGTTCAGGGGTGGCAAACCTTATAAGGTTGTCAAGTTCGCAACCGATATAACAGCACAAAAGCTCAAGAGCGCCGAGGATGCCGGGAAGCTTGACGCGCTGTCGCGCGCTCAGGCCATAATTGAATTCACGCCAGCGGGCGAGATTCTGACGGCCAACGAGAACTTTCTCAACACGCTCGGATACCATCTGTCGGAGATCAAGGGAAAGCATCACTCGATGTTCTGTGAGCCCGCCTACACCCAAAGTGACGACTATAGGCGCTTCTGGACCCGATTGGCGGGAGGCGAGTTTGTCGCCGATGAGTTCATGCGTCTTGGGAAGGGCGGAAAGAAGGTCTATATCCAGGCTTCGTACAACCCGATCTTTGACATGAACGGCAAGGTCTTCAAGGTCGTCAAGTTCGCAACCGACGTCACCAAGCGCGTCGAAAACGTGGACAATCTCGCTTCCGCGCTGCAAGGCCTTGCCGACGGCGACCTGACCCAGGAGCTCGGCATGCCCTTCTTGCCGACGCTGGAGAAGCTCCGGTTGGATTTCAACAGCGCTGCCTCCAAACTCCGCTCAGCCATGGAAACGGTATCGCGGAATGCCGGCGCCATCGCCGCCGCATCGCAGGAAATCCGGACCGCTTCCGATGATCTCTCCCGCCGCACCGAGCAGCAGGCCGCTTCCGTGGAGGAAACCGCGGCAGCCCTGGAAGAGATCACCACGACAGTCTCCGATTCCAGTCATCGGGCTCAGGAGGCAGGCCAGTTGGTCCGCAGGACCAAGGAGAGTGCAGAACGCTCGGGCCTGGTCGTGCGACAGGCGGTTGAGGCGATGGGAAAGATCGAGACTTCCGCCTCGGAGATCGCCAATATCATTGGTGTGATCGACGAGATCGCTTTCCAGACAAATCTTCTCGCTTTGAATGCGGGCGTTGAAGCCGCCCGCGCAGGCGACGCCGGCAAAGGCTTTGCGGTCGTAGCGCAAGAGGTTCGTGAGCTTGCCCAGCGCTCGGCCAAGGCGGCGAAGGAGATCAAGGATCTGATCGGTACGTCAAACGGGCATGTTAAGAGTGGGGTTGCCCTCGTGGGAGAAACCGGCAAGGCCCTGGAGGAGATAGTCGGACAGGTCGTGCATGTCGACAGCAATGTCGGCGCAATCGCCGAGGCGTCCCGAGAACAGGCGACAGGCCTGAAGGAAATCAATACCGCGGTCAACATGATGGACCAGGGCACACAAAAGAACGCTGCCATGGTCGAGGAGACGTCTGCAGCCGCGCACGGGCTGGCGAGAGAAGCTGACGCTCTGTTCCAACTTCTTTCTCAGTTCAATATCGGCGGGGCGCAGTCCCAGCGTTCGGCGGCGAGTGCCACCTCTCCCACGCCGCGATCGGCTGCCAATGCCGTGCGGCAGATGACAGCGAAGGTTGCACATGCATTCCAGGGGAATGCCGCAGTCAAGGGCGGTGACAGTTGGGAGGAATTCTGATGTCCGGCCTTAGCACCAATTTGAACGGCCAGACCACACTCGACATCATTGCATTCCAGCTCGGCGAGCAAACATTCTGCATTGAAACGACGTCAGTTCGCGAAATTCGCGGATGGGCAGCCTCGACGCCACTGCCACATACGTCCGCTGAAGTTCTCGGTGTGATCAATTTACGCGGAACAATCATCCCGACGATCGACCTGGCCCGCAAACTTGGGATGCGCTCAGGCGAAACGACCGAGCGCAGTGCAATCGTGGTGGTGGAGGTTCATGGAAAGCCGATGGGACTTGTCGTAGACCGGGTGACCGATATGATCTCCGTCACCGCGGATCAACTTCAGCCGCCCCCCGACATCATCGGGTCCATCGATCGATCATGTTGCGAGGGGATTATCACGCACCCATCGGGAATGATTTGCTTCCTTCATTTGACGAACATGTTCGCAACGGGGGATGAGACTATAGCAGCATAGATCGTTCGCAGCGGCGTCATTCACGCCTGCCTCCTGCTCCCTTAACACCGCAATCATTGTCCGTCCTTTAAGGACGAACCTTAGCGTATCACTGGATGAAGGAAGTACATTGAACCATGTCTAGCTCCGATGGGGAAGCGATGAGTGAACGCCGAAAATTTGCCAGAACGCGTGCTCTCAAAGGAGCGCGGATTATCTACGCTAACGGTTCTCTCACGCGAGATTGCGCCGTGAGGAACCTTTCCACGAACGGGGCAAAATTGGTTATGCCAAGCACCGCAGGTATCCCGGACAGTTTCGAGCTTACGTTCGAAGATGGCGCCCGGAAAAACTGCGTCGTTCGCTGGCGAAAACTGACGGATATCGGCATCGAATTTGTCGGCGAGGCCTGATCGGCAGAGAGATTTCCGGCGAACAGCGGTTTACTGTGCCGATATCATCTTGGCCGCAAGTTCGAGCTGGGCATCGGTACCTTTCTTCAGTTCGTTTCGCGTCAAGGGGATCGACACGTCCGGTGTTACTCCCACGCCTTCGAACTGGCGACCATCGGGAAAATATTCGCGCTTGGTCGATACCCTGAACGACATACCGAACTCCGGCAACCTCACGAAGTAAGGCTGCCCCGTCGATCCAAAGCTGGGTTCACCGAGCACGAGGCCTCGCTCGCCATTCTTGAAGCGCATAGCGAAATCCTCGCAAGCTGAAGCGCTGCCACCATTGATGAGCAGCGCCATCTTTCCCTTCCAGGCGTCAGGGCAAGGTAGCGTTATATCCGGGCCACTTCGCATCATCGTTGTCGGTAATGCTGGGATGCTGCCGTGGAAGGAGTTGGAAGCATCGGACTTGGCGATCGTCATGGGAGTGGATACCAGGGTGCCGCGACAGGGCTTGGTCATAATGGCGGACAGCAGGTTGCCGGGCGAGCTGCCACCGCCGTTGTCGCGTAGATCGAGGAGAAAGGCCCGAGCATTTTCCACGCCCCGAATGCCAGCAATAGCGGCCTCCTCATGTTTTGGATCATCAAAGCTTGGAATGCGGATCACCACCAGTCCGTCTGGGCGATGGATCGTTTCGACTTCGCTTGCGAGAGGAGGGCCGCGCTCCGGTTCAGTTGGCAGCTCGGTCAGATCGATTGCCACTTGCCTACCGTCATCCGTGCCGATCGTAAAATGCCGAGGCAACAGAAAAGGGCGAAGCCACGTCATCCAATCCAGCGCCGCCAGGCTGGACTGGCCGATGTGTTCACGCACGGTCCCAAGCCAGTCATCGACCAGTTTGCCGTCAACGACCGTCACCACGTCACCCGGGTGAAGGTGCGTTATTCTGGATCGCACGATTGTCCACTGATTGTCGATCCGTCTTATCCTGAGCGGCATCGTCCCTGTCTGCTGCGTCAATTCTTCGTCCCAAAATGAGGTATGGCCATTTCGCAGGCTTGCGAAGAAGCGCATTGTAGCCAGCGAAAAGGCTTTCCTGTTTGGTGCTTCCAGCGCCTCTCGCAGATAAGCACGATAACGCGTCTCAAAATCGTAATCCGCAGGCAATCCCTCAGCATGCGCAAAGTAGCGTTTGATCGCATGGTAAGCGGTTGCGCCGATATAGGCGCGATCTGTGATATCCGGGTCACGAAACTGGGTCATACGGGCTGGCTCGCCATCGGCTGCGGTATGTCACGTTTTGCTGGGTCATGACACAACGGGGTTCAGGAAGGCTTAATCGGCAGTATGCTTCGAAGGATCGCCATATAGGATGCCTAAGTCATGGATAATGTGGGATGCGACACGAAAGCAGCGGTTCGATTCCCTTCAAGAGCAAAGATACTCGGAACATATACCCTGCGAATTTCCATGAGCCCGTCACAGCTTAACTGGCTCGGCACAGCCGAACAGGATTGCTTGGCTCATCTGCCGGTAGCGTGCGGTGATTTCCTCTGGAGAAGGTGCGAAAAAGCTTTGGTTGGTTCCCCGAGCACCGTCGCAGAGAAGCTGCACCAAAGTTTCGACCGATATCGAAGACCGAAGTGTCAGTTGGTCGTTTGCCATGACCTGTTTGAGCAATGCGGCGAAATCGGCTTGGAAAACTGTTGCAGCTTCGACCATCTCCGGACGGCATAGGCGAAACGCGTAGTCGTTGACCTCAAGCGCGAAGGGTGAAAGCACCAATTTCCTTCTCGTGTCGCCATATCGGACATCAAGAACAGCGGTGACGATATCAAGTACATTTGCGCCAGCCGAAAACAGCCTTGTGCCTTCGCTAAGACTGCCTTGTCGGGTCCGTTGGTTGTTTTGGCGAACCATTGCCTGAAAGGCTTCTTCCTTGCTGCTGAAGTGATGATAGAGGCCACGGCGCGTAATGTTGCAATATTTTGCCAGTTTGCTCATTGTCATGGCTTCATAGCCATGATCGAGAAAACTCTGGGTAATATTGGAAACCAGGACTTCGTAAGCCGACATGCAACGCGCTTTCAACGATTCTCTCGGGTCAATCTATAAGATGCGGCGTGAACATCGAGCAAAAATGGCGTGCATTCGGTACACGGTTCCTCTGAGGATTGCTGATCGTCATGCAAAGTTCTCGTTGCGCGAACCGGGACAGCAGCCTGACAATCCTGATCTTCAAACGTGGCTTTGTCCCGATAGACGCGATTTTCATACCGCGCGTGCCGCTGTGTTGTCCGATTCGAGCTTGTAGTTGAAGATAGCCACCAACGCCAAAGCCGACGAGACGACGAGAGCGGCACTCGATACGATGCTAAGTGCGACGCCAATCTTGTTTGGATCGCCGATGATGTTCTGGCTGACAAACCCGACCACTGTGGGGCCGACGCCCATGCCGATAAGTGTCACAATCAGGATGCCGACTGCGCTCGAGATGCCGCGCATACGGGACGGTGTGATGTCCTGAAGCGCAGGAGGACCGTTCGCAACGATGACTGTGGAAAGAAATGTTGCGATAGATATCAAGGCAAGCGCGGCGTTGAGGGTCGAAGCAAAGGGTACTGCCGCAGCGAACAGCGATGCAGCCAGGGCGGCGCCGCACATAAGGATGGGGCGAGCCGCCGCAATACCACGTCGAACCAGGCTATCGCCGAGTACCGCGCCAAAGAGCAGCCCCGATACACTCGAGGCAATCAAGAGTGGTCCGAGGCTAAAGCCGATGGCGACTAGCGGCATATGAAAGGTGCGGATCAACACGGTGGGGATCCATGCGCTGTAGCTATAGGCTTGGGTCGCTGCAAAGCCCAGGCAGAAATAAAGGCTCGCGAGTTCTACTCGATTATTCGAAAAATAGGCGCGGATCTCGGCCATGCCCGGTACAGGGGCTGGAACAGTTCCGGAATGCTTACGGGGTTCCTTGAGGCTTGCGGCCCAAAGGGCGACAACGATGCCAGGTAGTCCGATGAAGACGAATACCATCTGCCATATGTACTGCATGCCGGACAGAAGGAAGACGTTTCCTGCGCTCGACAATTCATGAAGAACCGTCGCTGCCAAAACGAGCGATAGACCGGCTCCGATGAATGCGCCTGTGCTGTAAATACTTATTGCAAGTCCGCGTCGGCGGGTGGGGAACAAATCGCTGATCAGGGAATAGGCGGCGGGTGTGAGGGCTGCTTCCCCGAATGCGACACCTGTCCGGCACAGCAAAAGAGCTCCAAAATTGCCCGCAAAGCCGCAAGCGGCTGTCATGATGCTCCAGAGCGCGATTCCTACGGCGGCAATCCGCACACGGTTTCCGGTATCAACCAAGCGGCCCAGCGGCAATCCAGCGGTTGCCAGCACAATGGCGAAGGTGAAACCCTGCAGCAGGCCGATCTGCAGATCTGTCAGATGAAGGTCCTGTCTCAGCGGCTCCGCCAGGAGACCAAGTATTTGCCGGTCGAGATAAGACAAGGTGGAAGCGATGGTCAGAACGCCCAAGGTGTACGACGGATTAATCGGTCTTGGTAAGGGCATTCGCTCAGGTCCTCTCGGCAAACCGGTGGTTTGGCGACGACGTGAAGCGCGCTTTAGAATTCTCCGCCTCAGCGCGCGAGCACCATTCGACACCGGTCGATTTCTCAGATTGCAATAATATGAGAAACATTCTCGTTGACAAGTGACGGGGGATCCGGCATTTATTTCTCATATTTTGATAATGTGAGAAGTTTTTTAATCGTCGCCAAAGAATTGCGGGTCGGCGCAGCGCTCCTGGTCAGCAAGTGGACCGGAACGATCTGACGAGGGCTTTTGGTGGTTTCGTTGGCGGATGCGCTAGCCGGAGATCGCATTCTTGGGGCAGATGATAGAATTTCCGGACGCATTTCCAGCTCTTGCAGGCGAGGGAACAAACGATCGGTCGTGGGGCAGCGTCAGCGACATGATTTCGCGCGTTGCCTTCCCGTCTGCGGCTTTTTTCCTGGCTTCGGCGATGTTCGAGGCTCATAAGCAATCACCACGAGCCGCAGCGCTGTTTGCAACACAGCAGCGTTGGCTCCTAAGCCATGCCGCAGTCGCCCACTTTTTTCACCCCATCGGCGATGTAGAGCCGGGTCTTAGCCGTAGAAGTCTCGGCCTTCTGGCAACCTTCCTTGGTCTCGCGAGCCGCAATACAGCCTATACCTTCTTTGATGAATCGATGAAGTATGGCGTCATTCAGGCGATCGACAGTCAGGTCGCTGGCCATCGTGGGCGGGCCAAACCATCGCCGGATTCCCTGTCTCTCCTGGCGCTCTGGTACAATCTGCATTTCCAGGCGCTCGATCTGCTCGATGACGGACAAAGATACGTGCAATTCTCCACGCGATGGGAGAGCCTGCTTCCGTCGATCCAGCCGGTCGTGGCGAATGCTCTCTTTTTCACTCCCGAAGTGCGCACGCCAGGACCGCTCTACAGGATCTTCAGCTGGATCGATTCGGGTGGCTGGGTGATGGATCGGCTGATCGCAGGCGTCGATAGGCAAAGCTTCCCGCAGCCGGAGCGATATCTTACGGATGTCAGCTCCATTGCATATCTGGCGCGAGCGACCGGTCTTTCTAGCGCGCATACCAGCCGCAAGATCTCGGAAGCTCAGGCGATTGGAGGACTTGGCTGGGCTGGGCGGCCGGGACATTCGCCGATGTGGATTTCGCGCGGCTTCTACGAGGAATATGCGGCGTTTCAGGCGCAAAAGCTGATCATCCTCGATGGCGCGCTCGCCAACGCTTTAAGCGGTGGGGCGGCGATTTCTCAAGGAGCCCGCAATTGCGAATAAGACGGCCTGTCTTCCTTGGCACCTGCCGACAATTGCCAGCGGAAAGTCCTCAAGATCTCCCAAGTCAAAAATGGATGCTGACCTCTGTAGCCAACTTTATTAGTCCTGCTGCGGGACGGGGTTGTGCTGGCAATTTTCGACCATTCCTTGCGGAGTTTCTTCCAACACGACCGCGTATGCTGAGATTGAGGTTCATTTTGACTTTCGGATACCGTTTTTTCCGATCCTTGGGACTGGCCGCGAGCGTTGCAGTGATGGCGCCGGCATGTCTTGCCTTTGCGCAGACGGCCTCGCAGGTGACGCCGCAGAGCTTCGAACCGCAGTTGCAGAAGCAGAACAGCGGCATCGTCATTCCCGAAGCGTCCGGCCCTGTCGCCCCCAAGGGGGCGGAGAAGCTCACCGTCCGACTGAAGGCCGTCAAGGTCGAAGGCGGGCTTCCAGGCTTTGCCGAGGATGAAGCGCGCGTGACGAAGAACTTGACCGTCGGTCCAGTGACGGCGGCCGCCCTCTTCGAAGCAGCCGGTCAGCTGGAGCGGGCCTATGGCGCTAAGGGATACGGCCTGGTGCGTGTGGTGTTGCCGGCACAGCGCCTGGTCGATGGCGCGACCTTGCGCATCGTCGTCATCAATGGCTTCGTCGAAAGCATCGACACCTCGCATCTTCCCGAGAATATCCGCGAACGCATTGCCAAGATGCTCTCGCCGCTGGTGGGCGAGAAGGGGATGTCCAACGATGAGATCGAGCGTCGGCTGCTTTTGGCCGGCGATCTGCCGGGCACGGTGCTGCGTTCGACGCTGTCGCGCGGCACGAAGCCCGGCGGCAGCGTGCTGACGATCGAGGCTCGCTACAAGCCGGTCACGGGCTTCATCTCGGGCGACAACAATTCCACCGACGCGCTCGGCAAATACAACACCGGCGTCGGTCTGGACTTCAATTCCGTGTTCGGCTTCGGCGAGCTCTTCTATCTGAGAGCCTCTGGTGCGCCGCGTTTCGGCGGTGACGAAGGCTATTTCACCGGCGCACCGCGCAACCGATCCTTGGCCGGCGGTGTAACCCTGCCGATCGGCATCGACGGGCTGACGCTGAACCTTGAAGCCACCGCCTCGCGCACGACGCCGGAGGCGAGCACATTCGGGCTGCAGTTCATGTCGGACTTCACCCGCTATTCGGCACGGCTTGCCTACCCGCTGATCCGCTCGCGCGAGTTCACGCTCAACCTCAATGGCGGCTTCGATGCGCAGGACGAAGAACTTCAGTTTCTCAATGGCGGAAGTGTCGCACTGTCGAAGGATCGGCTGCGCATCCTGCGCACAGGCGCGGATCTTTCCTGGTATGTATCCGGCGATGCGCTTGTCAGCGCCGGCCTGACCGGGTCTTTCGGCATCAATGGGCTTGGGGCACGCAGCGCGGCCGATGCCGATGGCAGCGGCACGCCCTTGTCACGCCAAGGCGCGGATGCCGATTTCCAGAAGGTCGAGGTCAATCTCGGCTATCGCCAGCCGATCGCCGAGCATCTGGTCTTCGATCTCCGCGCGAAGGCGCAGACCTCCTTCGGCCAACCGCTGCTCAATTCCGAGCAGATCGGCCTCGTCTCCTCCTCAGGCCTGTCGAGCTTCCCAACCGGCTCGATGCAGGGCGATTCAGGCTTCGTGCTGCGCGCCGAGGCGCAGTTCCCTTTCATTGCCAGCTTCACCTTGCCGTTCGGCTGGCCGGAATTCCCGGCGCAGCAGGGAACCAGTCTGCCGGATGGAACGACTACGGCCGGCGGCGTGGTGGTTTCGCCTTACCTGTTCGGCGCCTATGGCGGCGTCAAGCTCTACCAGCCGACGGCGCTGGAGAGTGGCGTCTCGCGCGGCGCGGCCTATGGCCTCGGCCTGCGGCTGGCTGCGGCCGAGCAGGCGAGCTTCAACAGCACCAACGTCAATCTTGAATACGGCCGTGTCGAGCACTTCGGCGATGGCTCCAACGACAACCGCTTCACCGTCTCGGCGGCGTTTCAGTTTTAGGATAGCAGCGATGACCCCACAGACGAACCGTCGGACGTTCAGCAATGGAGTGCTTTCGCACAGAACCCGGACGCACAAGGTCCGGCTCGTCGCGCTTCTGGCGTCGACGGCGCTTGCCCACGCGACGGTGGCGCCGGCTCAGTCACTGCCTTCAGGCGGGCAGGTGGCAGCGGGTAGTGCCACGATCGGGACGCCATCGGCCGGCGCCTTGACCATCAACCAGACGAGCGGCAGCGCCGTCGTCAATTGGCAGAGCTTCAATGTCGGCAAGGCCAATCGCGTCACCTTCGTCCAGCCCGATGCCAATGCCGCCATCCTCAATCGCGTGACCGGTGAGACAAGCTCGACCATATCAGGCCAGATCAATGCTAATGGCCAGGTCTATCTGATCAATCCGAACGGTATTGCGATCACCAGTTCAGGCACGGTCAAGGCAGGCGCCTTCGTCGCCTCGACGCTCGGCATCTCCGATGACGACTTCATGGGCGGCAAGAGGAGCTTTACTGGTAATGGCGCCTCGGCGCCGGTGACGAATGCCGGTGCGATCACCATCAATCGCGGCGGCTACATGGCGCTGATCGGCGGCACGGTCGCCAATGCCGGTGTCATCACCGTGCCGATGGGCAAGGCGGCCTTGGGATCCGGCGAACAGGCAACGCTTGATCTGTCCGGCGACGGTTTCCTGCAGGTGGCGGTGCCGACCAAGGCGGACGGCAGTGGGGCGTTGGTCGACAACAGCGGCAAGATCGCAGCCAGGGGCGGCACGGTGCAGCTCACCGCCGCCGCGGCCAAGGACATGGCGCGGCAGGCGGTCAACATGTCGGGCACGATCGAGGCCAACGGCGTTTCCGGCAAGAGCGGCGATATCACGCTCACCGGCGGCGACGGCGAAGTGGCGGTTTCGGGCACGCTCGATGCCGGCAATGCCGCCGGTAAGGGCGGCAAAGTCACCGTGACGGGTCGGTCGATCAAGCTTGCCTCCGCCAAGGTCAACGCGTCCGGCAAGACCGGCGGCGGTGCGGTCAATATCGGCGGCGAGCGTCAGGGGAAGGGCCTGCTGCAGCATGCCGAGACGCTTGATGTCGACGCCCATACTGTCATCAATGCCGATGCAGTCACCATGGGCACCGGCGGCGATGTCGTGCTGTGGTCGGACGACCTGACGAACTTTGCCGGCACGATCACGGCCAAGGGTGGCGCAATCTCGGGCAATGGCGGCGAGGCCGAGGTATCGGGCAAGGCGAAGCTTTCCTATACCGGTCTCACCGATCTGACGGCAGCGCATGGTTCCGTCGGCAATCTGCTTCTCGATCCCTACAATGTGACGATCTCGACGGAGACAGGCAGCAACACGGATGGCGGCTTTAACGCCACGGGCAACGACAGCATCATCAATGTCAACACTCTGACCAATGCGCTCGCGACCGCCAACGTCACGGTCACGACCGGATCGTCGTCGGATGCCACCAATCCGCAGGCCGGCACGATCACCGTCGCAGCGCCGATCAACTGGAGCGCGCTCACCACGCTGACGCTCGCGGCGGCATCGGACATCAACATCAACAGCGCGATCACGGCGAATGGCGGCCTCATTGTCTCTTCCGGCGGTACGATTTCTGCTCCGGCGGACGTCAATGTCGGCGCCTTCGTGCTGGCAGCGGGCAACTGGGTGCAGAACAGCGGAACGCTGCCCGCCTTCTCGGCCAAGGACTTCCGCATCACCGACGGCGCCTCGTTCCTGCGCGTCACCGGCGGCGATGGCACCAGCGCCACACCCTACACGGTCAGGGATGTCTATGGCCTGCAGGGCATCGGCTCATCCAGCGACTATCTCTCGGCCAAATGGAAGCTTGCAGGTGACATCGACGCCTCCGGCACCGCGATCTGGAATAATGGTGCGGGGTTCAATCCCATCGGCGATGGTAACATCACCTTTACAGGTCGTCTCGACGGCGCGAGCCATACGATCACCGGGCTGACCATAAACAGGCCAAATACCAACACCGTTGGCCTGTTCGGCATTATCGGCCAGGGCGGTGGGGTCTCTGGTCTTGGCCTGGTCAACGCCAATGTTTCGGGCCGATCGATGACCGGCGGGCTCGCGGGCTCGAACGCCGGCGGGATCGCCCAGTCCTATATCAGCGGCAGCGTTTCGGGGGCGACTCATACCGGCGGCCTCGTTGGTTACAATACAGGTGCAATCAACCTATCCTACGCTACTGCCTCGGTCGCAGGAGCCTCGAATGTTGGCGGCCTGCTCGGCATGAACTTCGGTACGATGAACCAGGTTTATGCATCCGGCGCGGTCTCAGGGATGTTCAATGTCGGTGGCCTTGTCGGTGGGAACAGCGGCACGGTCGTGGCGTCTTACTTCGATATGAGCACGACCCTGCAGTCTTCAGGTGTTGGTAGTGGTTCCACCTCCGGCATCAGCGGCTTGAACTCGGCGCAGGCGCGCAACGCGTCGAACTATTCGGGTTGGGATTTCACCACCGACTGGTACCAGTCCGGAGACCTGCGCCCGATTCTGCGTTCGGAAGCGGCGGCAGCCGACGCAAACGGCGTCGTCACCATCTCTAACCTGCACCAGCTTGCGCTGATGGGCGCGAACCTCGCCGGCACCTACAAACTCGCGGTCGATATCGACGCGAGCGCCGCGGTTGGCACAAATGCCGCCGATATCTGGCCGACCGGCGGCTGGGTGCCCGTCGGCGGCTACGGTGCTGCCTTTACCGGCAGCTTCGACGGCCAGGGCCACACGATTGCCGGCCTGACTGTCAACCGAGCGGCCAGTTTTCTCGGACTGTTCGGCAACGCGGCGGGGACCATCGAAAACATCGGACTGACTGGCGAGTTTATCAATGGCTACTCCTATACGGGCGGACTGGTCGGAAACAATACCGGCACGATCAGTAACGCTTACATGACCGGCACGGTCAACGGCATGCAATATGTCGGAGGGCTGACCGGCTGGAATTCCGGTTCGGTCAGCAACAGCTACGCCACCGCTGCCACCTCCGGCAGCCAGGATGTTGGCGGATTGGTCGGTCATAACCATGGATCGATCAGCAATAGTTACGCTACCGGTGCAATCCACGGCTCGAATACTTATGCCGGTGGTCTGGCCGGCTTCAATGACAGCACAATCAAATTTGCCTATGCCACTGGCTCCGTATCCGGCAATACATATGTTGGCGGACTGGTGGGCTATAATGATTCCGGAAGCTCTATAGACAATGCCTACGCCTCCGGCGCGGTTAGCGGGGGTGTCGCCGTCGGCGGCCTGGTAGGCCGAAATTACTTTAGCACGATCACCAACAGCTTCTGGGATGTCTCCACAACCGGCCGATCCAGTGGTTACGGCCAGTCCTTTTCGGGCACGTTTTCCGCAATCGGCCTACCGACCGAATATTTGCGAGACTCGGCCAACAACGCCACGAACTATGCTGGCTGGGATTTTACCAACATCTGGTATCAAGTCGGCGACATGCGGCCGATCCTGCGCTCTGAGGCGGCAACTGCCGATGCGACCGGTGTCATCACGATCACCAATCTGCACCAGCTTGCGCTGATAGGGACCAACCTTGGCGGAAGCTACAGGCTCGGCGCGGATATCGATGCCAGCGCTACGGCGGGCGCCAATGCGTCCGGCATCTGGGATTCGGCAAACAATAGTGCGGGCGGCGGTTGGCAGCCGATTGGTACTTTCACTGGCAGCCTGGACGGGGCGGCCCACACCATCAGCGGGCTGAGCTCCTATTTAGGAGGGCTGTTTGGAACCATCGGCACCAATGGTAGCGTGAACGATCTTTCACTCACTGCCGCCAACATAAAAAGCTACCTCACGCCGACGGCCATTCTTGCAAGCGCCAATGCCGGTTCCATCACATCCGTTTCGGTGAACGGCACCGTTACGGGCGCTTTAGGCGCGGCGGGCCTTGTCGGCAGCAACAGCGGCACGATTAGGTCGTCCTCGGCGAGCGGAATGGTGACCGGCAGTGGGGACCTCGGCGGACTGGTGGCCAGCAACAGTGGGACGATCTCGGACAGCAGCGCGTCTGGTTCCGTGACCGGAGACACATATGGCGGCTCCGAGGGGCGCGGCGGTCTGGTCGGTCGAAATAGCGGCACCATCTCCAATTCCTTCGCCACCGGGACCCTAAGCGACTTAAGCTATATCTCGTTGGGCGGTCTCGTTGGCATTAACACCGTGACGGGTGTGATCCGCCAGTCCTATGCAACTGGTGCCGTCAACGTTGCTGACGCCCCCAATGTAGGGGGGCTCGTGGGACTGAACGATGGAAGCATCGCGCAATCCTACGCGACAGGCGGCATTAGCGGATACAGCAACCAGTATGGAGGTGGCCTCGTGGGATATAACACGGGCCGCATCTCCCAATCCTATGCTCTGGGTTCCGTGACAGCCAACTATGCAGGTGGGCTGGTTGGATACAATGCCGCAACGGGCCAGATCAATGAGACCTATGCGGCAGTGTCGGCCAATCGTGGCGGCCTTGTGGCCTTCAACGATGGCACGATCAGCAACTCGTTCTGGGACACGACTGTTTCGGGTCGCCCTGCGGCCGTTGGATTGGGAAGCGGCACGATCACCGGCACATCTGGCCTCACCACGGCACAGATGGCCGATCCGTTTAAGTTCATCGACGGTGGCTGGGATTTTGCCTCGACCTGGGCGATGTCGAAGACTGGCGGCGTGCCGGTGCTGCGCAGCCTGACCACAGATCCAATCTACAATTACTATGCCCGTTTGAGCGGCAATACGTCGTCAACCTATGGCGATACTGCTTCGACTGGCGGCATAGCCGTTGACGGTGTCGGGGCCGGTAATGTCAGCCTCGGTTGGGGCAGCGCCATCGATGCCACGAGCAATGTCGGCACCTATGCCTATTCTGGCGCCAATGTGCTGGCGCTTACCTATTCCGCCGGATCGGCCGGCGACTACTACATCGATTATGGTTCGGGCAGCTTGACGATTTCGCAGCGCGTGCTGAGCCTTACCGGCAACCGGGTCTATGACGGCACCACCAATATCGACGCCGCCAATCTGTCGCTTGGCAATCTCGCCAATGGTGACACGCTGACGTTGATGGGCGCAGGCTCCATGACCGACAAGAATGCCGGTACCGGCAAGGCACTGTTATTCGGCTCGTTGTCGCTCGGCGACGACACCGGTCTGGCCTCGAACTACACGCTGATTGGCGGCGCCGGCACTGTCGATATCGCCAAGGCGACCATCTCCTCGATCACCGGTATCGCCGCAGACAGTAAGACCTATGACGGTACGGCGGCTGCGACGTTGAACACCTCGTCCGCCGGCTTCACCGGCCTGATCGGGAACGATGTCCTGACGGTGGCAACCGCCACCGCCGCCTTCTCCGACAAGAATGCGGCGACCGGCAAAACGGTCGGTATCACCGGGCTCTCGCTCGGCGGCGCGGATGCGGGCAACTATACGCTTGCCTCCAACACCGCGACGACCACGGCGGATATCGCCAAGGCGACGATCTCTGCGATTACCGGCATCGCCGCCGACAATAAGACCTATGATGGCAATACCAGCGTGACATTAAACACGTCGGGTGCGGGTTTCACCGGCATGATCTCCGGCGACGCCCTGACGGTCGCGACCTCGGCCGGCGCCTTCTCCGACAAGAATGCCGGCATAGGCAAGACGGTCAATATCTCCGGGCTGTCGCTCAGCGGCGCAGATGTCGGCAATTATACGCTGGCCTCGATCACGGCGACAACCACGGCTGATATCGCCAGGGCGGCGATCTCTGGCATTACCGGCATCACCGCCGGCAACAAGACCTATGACGGCACGACGGCCGCGACGCTGAACACCTCGGCCGCCGGCTTTACCGGCCTGATCGGGAGCGATGTCCTGACGGTGGCAACCGCCACCGGAGCCTTCACCGACAAGAATGCCGGCACCGGCAAGACGGTTGGCATCACCGGGCTCTCGCTCGGCGGCGCGGATGCGGGCAATTATGCGCTCGCTTCAAGCAGTGCGACGACGCTTGCCGATATCGCCAAGGCCTATGTGTTCTTCGGTGGCATCAGCGCCAGCACCAAGGTCTATGACGGCACGACGACGGCCACCGTCAATATCTCCACAGTGCCGGTCATCGGCACCGATGACATGCATGTTGCCTATACGAGCGCGAACTTCTCCGACAAGAGTGCCGGCAGCTTCAAGGCGGTTGCCGTCGATGGCCTTTACATAACCGGCGCAGATGCAAACAATTACCAACTTGGCATCACCAGCTACACCAGTCATGCCACGATAACTCCCGCCAGCATCACCTCGATCGGTGGCATAACCGCCGGCAACAAGACCTATGACGGCACGACCGACGCGACGCTGAACACCAACAACGCCATCTTCCACGGCTTGGTATCCGGCGATAATCTGACAGTCAGCACCGCGCTTGGCGCCTTTTCCAATGCCAATGCCGGTACCGGCAAAACGGTCGGCATCTCCGGACTGACGCTTGGCGGCGCGGATGCGCTGAACTACAGGCTGGATATAAACACGGCCACAGCGCTCGCCGATATCGGCCAGCGTGTCGTCAACCTCTCGGGCAGCCGTACCTATAACGGTTCGACGGATCTCGATGCCTCGATCTTCACGCTGTCGAACGTGGTCGGCGGCGAGACGCTGACGCTGTCCGGCACCGGCACCATGTCCGACAAGAATGCCGGCTCGGGCAAGGGCGTGACGCTTGCGTCGCTGGCTCTGGGTGATGGCACGAATGGCGGCCTTGCCTCGAACTACACGCTGGCGGGCGGCACGGACACGGTCGATATCGCCAGGGCTGTGGTCTCATCGATCGGCGGGATCACCGCCAACGGCAAGATCTATGACGGTACGACGGATGCGACGCTGAACACTGCGGGCGCTGTCTTCAACGGCATGGTGTCGGGCGACACGCTTTCGCTGGGCAACGGCTTCAGCGGCGCCTTTTCCGACAAGAATGCCGGCACGGGCAAGACGGTCACCATCTCCGGCCTGTCGCTCGCCGGCGCGGATGCCGGCAACTATACGCTTGCTTACAACACGGCCACGACACTTGCCGACATCGCCAAGCGCGCCATCACGGTCACGGCCGACGGCGCACACCGTACCTATGGCGATGCCAATCCGGGCTTCACCTATACCGTCGGCGGGAGCGGCCTCGTCAATGGCGATGCGCTTTCAGGGGCGCTGGCCACCTCCGCGACGACGGCGTCAGGGATCGGCAACTACGGCATCACGCTCGGCACGCTTACTAACTCGAACTACGACATCAGCTTTACCGGTGCCGCCCTGGCAATCAGCCCTCGGGCGCTGACGGTGACGGCGGACGCGAAATCGAAGACCTACGGCGATGCAAACCCAGCGCTGACCTATACCACCTCTGGCTTGGTCAACAACGACACACTCTCCGGATCGCTTGTGACTTCAGCAGGACAATATTCCGGCGTGGGCGGCTACGGGATCACTCTCGGCAGCCTCGGCAACGCCAATTACGCGATCACCTATAATGCGGCTAATCTGACGGTCACTCCGCGGGCGATGACGGTAACGGCGGATGCGAAGTCGAAGATCTACGGCGACGCAAACCCGGCGCTGAGCTACGCGACCTCGGGCCTCGTGAATAGCGACACGCTCTCCGGTTCGCTATCGACTTCGGCGGGGCAGTATTCGAATGTTGGCAGCTACGGGATCACTCTCGGCAGCCTTGGTAACGCCAATTACGCGATCACCTACAATGCGGCTAATCTGACGGTCACTCCGCGTGCGCTGACGGTAACGGCGGATGCGAAGTCGAAAACCTATGGCAATGCAAACCCAGCGCTGACTTATACAACCTCGAGCCTTGTCAATGGCGACATGCTCTCCGGATCGCTTTCGACGGCGGCTGGGCAATATTCGAATGTGGGCGGCTACGGGATCACTCTCGGTGGCCTCGGCAATGCCAATTACGCGATCAACTACAATGCCGCCAACCTGACAATCACCCCGCGCGCGCTAACCGTTACGGCGGATGCGATGTCGAGAGCCTATGGTGATGCCAATCCGGCGCTGACCTACGCGACCTCGGGCCTGGTCAACAACGACACGCTCTCGGGGTCGCTTTCGACGTCAGCAGGGCAATATTCCGATGTCGGCGCCTATGCGATTGCCCGGGGTACACTGGCCAATACAAACTACGCCATCAGCTATACGGGTGCCAACCTGACGGTCACCCCTCGGGCGCTGACAGTAACGGCGGACGCGCTGTCGAAGATCTATGGCGATGCCAATCCGACGCTGACCTATACCGCGACCGGCCTGGTCAATGGTGACACGCTGTCCGGATCACTCGCGACCACGGCGGGGCAATATGCCAATGTTGGCAGCTATGCCATCACCGGCTCGTTCTCGGCCTCAAACAATTACGCCCTGTCTTATGTTGGAGCTGACCTGAGTGTGAACCGACGCGCGATCACGGTGACGGCGGATACGCTGTCGAAGACCTATGGCGATGCAAACCCGGCGCTGACCTACACGGTCGGAGGAGCGGGCCTGGTCAATGGCGACACTCTCTCCGGATCGCTTTCGACCATGGCGGGGCAGTATTCCAACGTCGGTAGCTATGCCATCACCGGCTCGTTCTCGGCGTCAAACAATTACGCCCTGACTTATGTCGGAGCCAATCTCAGCGTGAACCAACGCGCGCTCACGGTGACGGCGGAAGCGAAGACGAAGACCTATGGCGATGCCAATCCGACACTGACCTATGCCGCGACAGGCCTGCTGAATGGCGACACGCTCTCCGGTTCGCTCTCGACCACGGCGGGGCAATATTCCGATGTCGGTGCCTACGCGATCACGCAAGGGTCGCTAGCCAACGCCAATTACACAATCAGCTACATGGGCTCAGACCTCACGGTGAACCAGCGTGCCATTACGGTTGCCGCCGACTCACTTAGCCGCCGCTATGGCCTCGCCAATCCGGCACTGACCTATATCGTCGGAGGTGCGGGTCTCGTCAACGGCGACAGGCTTTCGGGAGGGCTCGCCACGTCTGCAACCAGCCTTAGCGAGCCGGGTGCCTATGCGATCACCCAGGGCACGCTACTGGCGTCCGCCAATTATCGCATGAACTTCGTTCCAGGCGTGCTGACCGTGGGAAAGGCCGCCAACCCCGAACCAGGCACACAGGCAAGCTCCGTGATGCCGAGCTTCGATGCCGGCCGCTTTGCGCCGATCCGGCCGGTCTCCGATAGCGCCGAAACCGCGGATGGCAGCCACGACGTGATCACCGATCCACGCTTCGAGGGCACGTTCGTCTGCCTCGACAATGGCAACGGCTGCGTTTCGCTTGCGGGCCAGGCGACGCCGTAGCTACGACACACAGTCCGCCGGACGCTGGCCGTCCGGCGGACTGAGCCGTCACGCGCGGTCGGACCCCAACCATATGAAGGGAACCCATTCTAATGACGTCATCCCGCTATTTGCCGAAGGCTTCAGTGCTGGCGGCAATGCTCGCTCTCGTCGGCGGCACCGCGACCGCCGCCCCGCTGCCGGGCGGGGCCAGCTCACTGGTCGAGACATACGACGATTGGGGCGTTGTATGCCAGATGCAGGCCAACGCTCCATCCTGCCTCGCCCGACAGGTCCAAACCAGCAATCAGACGAAGCAGACCGTCCTGGCTGTCGAGATCGGCAAGGCAACTGACGGCAAGTTCCGGGGCACGCTGGTGCTACCGCTCGGACTGGCACTACCCCAGGGCGCTCAGTTGAAGGTCGACGATGCCCCTCTCGGCAACACTCTGTCGTTCTCGACCTGCCTGCCACAAGGCTGCCTCGTGCCGCTGACCTTCGAAGCAGACACGATTGCGAAGCTCAGAACCGGCAAGGCCCTCAACGTTACCGTTTCCGCTGCCAGCCCGGTCCAACCGCTGACCCTGGCTGTCTCCCTGAAGGGTCTTGCCGGCGCGCTCAATCGTATTGCCGACCTCACCAAATAGCGCTGTCAACCCCGATGGCTGAAAGCATGCGGAAGTCCGCAGGCATAGGAAGTCTGCTACTGCTGCCCGTGATAATCTCCAAAACGCCATCATGGATGTTGGTGCATGGAGATAAGGTCAGTCCAAATTGTATTGGCTTTCAATTGCTTGATTGAGGATCAGTGGTGCGGAGAATGTATGTCCTTGGTTCATACCCCTTCAAGGCGCCCGTTTACAAGAGCTCGGCCCAAGGGTGGGGCGGCTAATAAGCGAGGCTCATCTATAGAGCCGTGTTGTTCGACCGCTCTCGTAGGCTGTTGAGCGCTTCGAAGGTCGCGCAACGACGAGGAAGACGCCGAACAAGATGAGAGCCAGGCCGAGAAAGGCAGCCGTTTCCGGACGCTCTCCCAGTAATGTCCACCCCAGTGCGACGCCGACGATGGGATTGACGTAGGCGAAGGTCGAAGCGATCGCCGGATTGAAGGACTTGATCACCTTGATATAGGAGACCAGGCATATCGCCGATCCGAAAACGACCAAAAACAGGAAGGCTGCTATCTGGTGCGTTGTTAAACCGAATTGGGGAAGAAGTGGGACCGCTTGCACTTCGCCGACCGTCGTCAAGATGAGTGCGGCCGATAGCATCTGGATGCCCGCGGCGGTCGTGGGTGCCAGTCGGCCAAGCAATGGCTGCTGCAGGACTGAGCCGAGCGACCACGTCAGGCCGGCACAGGATCAGGGCGGTCCAGACAGCATAGCCTTGTTCAACGGAAGAAACCTCTGAAGACAGGGCTGGCGGCACGATGACGAAACCCAGCCCGATGATGCCCGCAAACAATCCCAGGATCATGGTGCGCGATGGAAGCGCCCTGTTCATGATGCTGGTGATCAACGTTGTCCAGACGGGGATCATCCCCATTGCCATCACGATGAAGCCGGAGGCGGCGTGACGCGACGCCAATGTCGCCAGCCCGTTTCCGGAAACCCACATCAACCCTCCAGTGACGCAACAGGTCAGCAGGTCCCTGATTCTGGTCTTCGATGGCAGATTGCCGGAGAAAAACGACAGGCCGATCAGCAGGATGCCTGCTATCCACATGCGCCAGGTCTGAAGCTGAAGGGGAGACAATGCGGGCGGGCCGCTCACGCATATCTTGACCGCCAGATAGGTGCTGCCCCACACGAGATAGACCACGGCGAGATGACCGCATCGATGCCAGCTGTTTTTTGGCGCGACTGCATCGGACACGCTCATGGACTACTCAATCCGCCCGCATGAATATTCGGGCGAGACCTTCCTTGACCGAGGATACGGCATCGGCGACGCTGATGCTGATATGATCGCGCATGATCCGTGAGGCGCGTTCCGCATCGCGGGCTGCCATGGCCTGTGCGATGTCGGTATGCTCCGTATAGGTCGTCGACAGTCTCCGGTGCTTCTCCACTTCGATCTGTCGGACAAAATGGATGCGTGTGTTGATCCCCTCGATCATGCGCGCAAGCTCCGGATTGCCGGACATCTTCGCGAGGTTCTGTTGCAAACTTCCTGGTTACTGGTGGCATGGCATTGATCTCCGGAAGTCGCGGAGATTGGCAATGTTCAAAGGTCGGCATTTCGAGCAGTCAGTGATCTTGCTGTGCGTGCGCTGGTATCTGAGCTATGGCCTGAGCCTGCGCGACCTGAAGGAAATGATGGCCGAACGCGGCATCAGCGTCGATCATTCGACGATCCATCGCTGGGTCGTCCACTTTGCGCCCCTGTTGGCGGATCGGTTCAATCGGCGCAAGCGCGCCGTCACTGGCAGGTGGCACGCCGACGAGACCTATATCAAGGTTCGCGGCCGATGGACGTATCTCTATCGCGCCATCGACAGCAACGGCGACACGGTCGAGTTTCGGCTCAGCGAGCATCGTGATCTTTCGGCCGCCAAACGCTTCTTCAGAAAGGCTTTCGCCCGGCACGGCCGG
>Ga0209437_100302_pt1 | contig 68690 bp, 58 predicted proteins | sample AraplaL_Cvi_mTSA_FD_184266 | JGI IMG/M metagenome (GOLD analysis project Ga0209437, IMG submission 184266) | Arabidopsis root microbial communities from the University of North Carolina, USA - plate scrape CL_Cvi_mTSA (SPAdes) (version 2) | ecosystem: Host-associated > Plants > Roots > Endosphere...
ATAATTGCTGTGCCTTCAATTTGAGATCATTCAATATCTGCATCGCCTGAAGAGGCGTCATATTCATGACATCAATATCTTTCATCGTACGGATGAATTCTCGCGCTGGCTTATCTTCCACCACAACTACATCCTGTTTCGTTGCCACGTTCGGCTCATCATCCCCAAAGATAGACAGTTGAACCACATCCGAATGGCTTGCGCTGGACTGTGCTTTGCTGTTTGATTTCTTGGCATGTTGCTTCCCGGCTAAATCTTCAATAGAGGGTGTGTGCTCTGCACTCTCCGCAATCTCGCGTTCCCGGATCAATGGTACTGAATCCGTGTGTTGGAGCTCTCCACCTTCTAATTTCAAGCCTGCTTCCTGCTTCTCGTTTCCGATGTATTCACTACCCACCGCTACTTGCGCAGCCGCATGTTCGAACCCATGTAACAATCCATTCGCCCGCTCAATAATGCTATCAGGCAGACCTGCAAGGCGTGCACAATAGATACCATAACTGCTGCTGGCTGCTCCGGCAATCAATTTGCGCAGGAAATTAACCTTGTCACCGCTCTCCTGTACCGCCATCGAGTAGTTAGCCAGCTTGTCCAGACTCTCCTCCAGATGAGCAAGTTCATGGAAATGAGTTGATACAAGGGCTTTACAGCCGATGATATCATGTACATATTCAATAACAGACTGAGCAATAGCCATGCCTTCGCTGGTTGACGTTCCCCGTCCCAATTCATCGATAATAATCAGACTGCGTGGTGTGGCTTTGTCCGTCATGACCTGAATGTCAGCCATCTCCACCATGAATGTGCTTTGTCCCCCAATGAGATCATCGGCGGCACCGATCCGTGTGAAAATGCGATCCATGATCGGCACTTCCGCCTGACCCGCAGGTACAAAACAACCTACTTGTGCCAAAATGGAGATTAAAGCGACCTGTCGCATATACGTACTCTTACCAGCCATATTTGGTCCAGTAATCAGCAGAATACGTGCCTCTTCCTTGGTCATTGACGTGTGATTGGCAATAAATGCGCCATCTCGCATGACCGCCTCAACGACCGGATGGCGTCCTTCTTCCACAACCAGATCATAACCGTCGGTCAACGTGGGCCGTACGAAGTTTCGCTCAGCACTAATCACCGCAAAAGATTGATACACATCAATTTCGGCTACCTGTTCGGCCAGCTTTTGCAATCTTGCAATCTCACTGTTCAGCCGCTCGCGCAGCTCTGCAAACAGTCCATACTCAATATCAACCATTTTGTCCTGAGCTTCGAGAATCAGCGTCTCTTTTTCCTTCAACTCCGGTGTAATGTAACGTTCTGCATTGGCTAGTGTCTGTTTACGTTCATAACGTCCCTCTGGCAGCGCGGACAGATTGGACTTGGTGATCTCGATATAATAACCAAACACTTTGTTATATCCAATCTTCAGCGATCGAATACCTGTCGCCTCACGCTCTCGCGCTTCCAGCTCTGCAATCCACTGTTTCCCATTAACCGAAGCCTCACGCAATTCATCCAAACGTTCATGGTACCCTTCACGAATCAGACCTCCGTCCCTTACGGATACAGGCGGCTCGTCCACAATGGCTTGCCCGATCGCTTCACGCAGATCGTTGCAATCATCCATCGTATCAGCAATATGCTGCAATGTTGCGGATGATGATCCTGCGCAATGCTGACGGAGTCCTGGAATTTTCTCCAGCGATGATTTGAGCGCATTCAGGTCACGACCATTGGCATTACCAAACGCAATCCGGCCTACCAAGCGCTCCAAATCATAGATGTCTTTGAGTTCTGCCCGCAAATCCTCACGCAATATAAACTGGTTATACAACGTATCCACTGCTTCAAGACGCTCATTAATCTTCCCTTTTTGCAATAATGGCTTATCGACCCAGCGGCGCAGCATTCTTGCACCCATGGACGTCTCGGTCCGATCAAGCAACCAGAGCAATGAACCTTTTTTGGAGCGTTCACGCACGGTTTCAACCAATTCCAGGTTCCGGCGGGTAAACGGGTCCAAGATCATATAATGATCCGGCTCATACGTTGAGATTTGGGTTAATTGTCCCAGAGAACGTTTCTGTGTCTCACTCAGATAGGAGAAAAGACGTGCAATGCACGCTTGACGTTCAGGCTCTAATCTTGCCCATACAGCCTCACCAAACTGCTGACGGACCAGATCTTCCTTATTCTTTGTCCACGCCGTGTAGACCACAGGGCGACCGATTGGAGATGCCTCGGCTTCTACCGTTTCGAGCAGCGCTGCATCCCCCACCAGCTCCGATGGTTCATAGATGCCGATTTCATCCTTAAGCCATTCCTTGGAATAAGGTACAGATGTCACATACAACTCACCCGTTGACAGATCACAGGCCGCGAGCGCGAGCGTATTTTGATTACCTGTAAGACACACCATGTAGTTGTTGGACTTGTCCCCTAGTGTTTTGCCTTCCATTACCGTTCCGGGTGTAACCACACGAACAATTTCACGTCGTACCATGCCTTTGGTTACACTCGCATCTTCCATCTGTTCACATATCGCAACTTTATATCCTTTTTCAATCAGACGCTGTATGTAATTGTCAGCCGAATGATAAGGTACACCGCACATCGGAATTTTGTCATCCGTGCCTCCGTTACGTGCAGTCAGCGTGATCTCAAGTTCACGAGCAGCATTAATCGCATCCTCGAAGAACATTTCATAGAAGTCACCCAGTCTAAAAAATAGAAATGCATCTTGCGCTTCGGCCTTCACTTGCAAATATTGTTGAATCATTGGCGTATACTGAGCCATGATGAATATCCTCCATCCCATTCCTATAATGTCAGGAAGAAACGCGTCCTGGAAGGACAATAAGACGGTCAGGCACCGTGTTTGCGCCTCCGCCTTATGTTTTGGCTATTCGCCACTTCCTTCAAAGGTTGCTGCTCCATATCTTCCGTAGCTTATCATTTAAAAAGGTTGTTCAATAAGTCCGCTTTTGATTACGAAGGATGCCTAGTGGCATCATCAGCATCGAATATGGCATTCAGCCGAAATAAGTGTGGGGCTTACGAAGTATGTTTCCTTTGGAAACATTGCGGTTGCTCACGTAGCTCTATCTACGCTCCGCTACTCCATTTCTAGCTTCATCCCATCTTCTCGGTACTGAAAACCGACTTTTTGAACACACACTTAAAAAGACTTGTTTCTTATTATATCAAAAAAACGTCCGTTCTTCATGAACCTGCCCGAATATTCCAGAGTTTACGGATATCTCGGCTCTCATCCCAGGTTCTTCCCAGTTTTAATTGAGTGAGTAACGGTGACGCATACCGTTCATAACGTGCATATCCATCCAACCTCTTCAGATTATCTACCAGAGCTGGAATGTATTCCTTGATCACTTCGCGCGTTCCTTCATAAAAAGCGGTATGAACCTCTGCTTTCTCCAACGGACGCTGCAGTAATTGAGTATACCCGCTCGCGATTAAACCCGCCAAGGCCACAACGCCCTTTGCAACAAGGGGTGACACAAGAAAGCTGGGTAACGTACGATACTCAAATCCACCGTAGGATTTCAGGCGAAAATCACCAAGTGCTCCATAACGTGGTCGTCTTCCCGATCCACGCGGATCCTGAAGAAATGCCAGTGGCAGTGCCAGATAATTGTCCAGTGCGCGGAGCAGTTCCCCGGTAAGGTTCACGCCGCTAAAATGAATATGACCACCAAGAGGTAACCCCCGCTGTGGCATCCCCCCTGCCTGCCAGATGAGCGAGTGATCGCTAATGCTGCGGGAAGCTGCTGCAAATGCCCTCATCAGATGAGCCAGTAGCTCTCTTGGTTCGGAGCTGGGAGCAGGTCGCAATTCGGCAACCGGGTAGATGCGCCGGCCACCAATCGTCACGGAATCACAGCCTGCCATTCCGGTACGTTCAAGAAATCTGGAGGCGGGGATAATTTTGGATTCTGGCATCTGCACCAGAAGAAACTCAGGGTCCATGCCAAGTATGGGGATAGGTCTGTGACTCTGCTCCTCATCCAGCAGTTCCTGATGCTGCTTCCAGCTTTCCCTGTAGGTAGAAGCAAGGTTCGTCACCCCTTTCCACGGACTCGGATCGATCGAAATGACTGCACAACCACCATTCCCTGAGGATTCCATTCGAACGGCTCCATGATCCAGTCCTAGCGTATACAGCGTTTTGATCGCAAGTCGTTCTATGCGCTTAAACAAGGTTGAACTCGCTTCACGCTCCAACAGAGTTTCCTGCGCCCCTCCCATGCCACTGGTATCCTTGCGCTTGATCCGAATCGCCTGCAGACAACTTATCTCTACATCATAGCGTACACGCAAGCCTGGTTCACGTTTGCGCCGATCGCGCAGTGACAATACTTCAATGCCTGCCTGTTTCAACCGTTCTGTACGTTCTCCAGAGGTCATTCTTTCATATCGGCGTAATGCCTCCTCCGCGTGTTCTAACACATTCATTACGTCCCCCCTCCCCGATCTGCAACTAAATTAAAAATAACCCCGCAATGCGGAGCCTTCCCGTGAAAGGTATTCCATGCACATTGCGAGGCTCTTTAACACCCATTTATCAATATTTAAGAAGAAAGAGGGCTTACGCCCTCTTCACCGCGCCTTCTGGCGCATATGATACCTTAGGTTAACAAATACTTGAGTCAATCTCACAGCTCATCGTCGAGCAGATCGGGATCGAGATCGTCATAATCTCCATCGCCACTGCCAAATTCATAGTCCTTGTCTTCGTAATCACCGCAACCATCTGTGCAGACCTTCACACAAACTTTGGTTTCGGCAACGAGTTCTACAGCGAATTCCCGTTCTACCCGGATAATTACACTGCTTCCACCCGCCGATACTGTGGCTTCCACACAGCTAGGTTCCTGCGTTGCATCCGCAGATACCTCCACTGTGGAAGTCCGGTGTTTCGGGTCCAGATAGGACAAAGGCACATGTTCTACATACGACACCGTTTCTTTGGCTACATCCGTCTGCGAATTCTTGTCATAGGAATACCAAATGTTGATATCGTAAGTACCAATAACTTCAATTCCGTCACCCGCTGATACGGCTTCATATTGGTGGTTGATAATCCAAGCCCCCAAAATACTTGTCGGACCATTTGGCGGAGTCACGGTATGTGTTACGGTAGAGAACTTACGACCTTTGCCGCAGATCGCCTTCGTGATAATCTCTCTACATTGATGTTTATGACTCAATGACATCTTTAAACCTCCTCCATACAATCATTCACTACAAGTGTATGCAGGGCATTCGTCTAGGGTGACAACTATTTTCTATTATTCGTTTGTAGATTGGGACCGGTCCGATATTGGGGACGGTGCTTTGTCCTTCTTCGCGACTTTCAGATACAGCGCGAGTTCACGGCACAACTGGAGAATTGCGGAACGAATCTCGAATTCTTCCCTTGTATCCGGCAGTTCCATACGTTTGAATTCTTCTTGCACATTCGCAAGAAGTTTTTCAGTTCGTCCGGTGTAGGATTCAGTAAGTACATCCTGACTGAGCTGATCGAACAGCTCCGATACCATTTCCGCATGTGGCATCTTCTGATAGATCTGGGACACCAGATGCATCATGTGCTGGATGGAGTCCAGCTGCGTTTTGCGCATATAGAAGTAGACACTCCATTCCTCATTCGGATGAATCACCTGATTTTCCAGAGAACGCTTGGCAGCATCAATACCGCCCAAAATCGCTTTATCTGCTTCAATCAGTTCTCTACCCGCCCATGCTTCATTGGGATTACGCAGCGTCGCCGCGAATTCTTTGAAAATCTTCGAAAAGAGTTCATCGATTCGTTTGCGAATACGCAGCATCTGTGGATCCGCTGCCGGCATATAGGCCAGGTTAACCGCCATTGCAGAACCAAGACCAATCAGTAACAAAGCAATTTGTACGAGGACAACATTCACGTCCATCTCTCCGCCGCTGAACACCCGAAACACAACGACTGAACCTGTTACAATACCTTCCTTGAAGCCCACCCGGACAATAACCGGGAATGCAATCAATATGTATACGGCCAGTACCCAGTAATGGAATCCTAGAAAGTGAAAAAGTACACTTGCAAATAAAAGTCCGACTACTGAAGCAAAGAACCTCGCCGATATGGTACGAATACTTCGTTTTCTCGTTACATCCACCCCAAGAATGGCAAGCAATCCCGCAGATGTTGGTCCTGGCAAGCCGCACCAGTCCGCAATCAGCACGGCCATTAATGCGGCGATTGCAGTTTTAATTACCCTAAAACCCATTTAATATTCCATCTCCTCTAAGCTGCAAAAAAAATTCATAGCCAGCTGGTCGCCTCATTCATTAGTCATGACTAGTATATCTCATCCCAATGTAAACTAGACGACATCAACCGACATGCGCATGCATGCCGGTCACAGCAACACGCCCCGAATGAGGGACGCTGGCAAGTTAGATCGTTGCGACAGAACCTCAAGGCCCTCTTCTCCAATCATCGCATTCATTCCGGATCTGCGCGGAATATTCATACTAAATATGGTACTTGATTTTACGGTATCGGGCAACGTGACACCCCTTGTGAAATTGTATACATATCATACCCAGTCAAATTACGAGAAAAACACTTCGGAATTACCTGCGGCCAGCCAGCATTTTGCGTTCTGCATAGACAACAAGTTGATACATGGCTGTTGCAACTGCCGCAATAATTAACAGACTCGATAATACAAGCGTGAAGTTAAATACCTGGAATCCATAGATAATTAAATAACCGAGCCCTTGTTTAGCGACCAGAAACTCACCCACAATTACACCCACCCAGGCCATGCCCACGTTCACCTTCAAAGTGGATACAATCGCCGGAAAAGAAGCTGGCAAAACAACTTTCGTAAAAATCTCGGAACGTTCTCCACCAAAGGTACGAATCACTTTAATATAATTGGGATCCACTTCATTGAAGCTGTTATACACCACCAATGTCGTAATGATGACCGTGATGGACAACGTAGTCATGACAATGGCTGTAAAACCAGCGCCAAACATAACAATAAAGATCGGGCCAAGTGCTACCTTTGGCATACTGTTGAACACAACCATATAGGGGTCCAGCACTTTGGACAAAAAAGGAGACCACCAAATTAAAACCGCAAGCAAGGTTCCAACAAGTGTTCCCAGCAAAAAACCAACGGCCGTTTCCCCTACGGTTACCCCAACATGCACCCATAATTCGCCACTAGCGATGTCCTTGCCGATCTGAGCAAATATCTTGCTTGGATAACTGAATAACAGTACATCGATCCAACGGAGTCTGCCCGCCACTTCCCATAACAAGAACATACATACGAGCATAGATAACTGTACGGCAAGCACTTGATGTCGCCATCTGGCCACCTGCTGAATATGATTCCGATGCAGCTGTCCCATCCATTCGTCACGCTTTTCCTGCTTCGGATTCGTTTGATTCACGCGTCTTTCTCACCTCCCCCGGGCTGATCCAGTTCACTCCATAATGCCTGAAACAGCTCATTGAACCCTTCTTGCTCCCTGGCATGGAATGGCTGAGCCTTCCGAATTTCATCGGGAATGATAAATTCACGACGAATGCGCCCAGGATTGCGATCAAGTACAATCACGCGATCACTGACCGCAATGGCTTCAGACAAATCATGGGTGACGAGTACAGAGGTTTTGCCAAACTGTTTTAACGTATCCGACACCAGATCCTCCAGTTGCAGCTTGGTTTGATAATCCAGTGCCGAGAATGGTTCATCCAACAATAAAATTCCCGGATCGGTTGCCAGCGTGCGCACCAGAGCCACTCGCTGTCTCATGCCCCCTGAAAGCTCTGAAGGGTACTGATTCTCTGTTCCGGCCAAGCCCATACTTATCAGCAGTTCCCGTACACGTTCACGACTCCGTTCATCCAATCTGCCTGTCAGTTCAAGACCGATCAATGCGTTATCGAGAATGGTCCGCCATGGAAACAGATAGTCCTGTTGAAGCATATAACCAATCTGTGATGAGGGACCGCCAACGAGTTTCCCTTTAACCTTAACCTCTCCTCGGGTGGGTGTGAGCAGCCCGGCGATGATCGACAACAGTGTCGTTTTACCGCATCCGCTCGGTCCAACCAGACTGACGAACTCTCCTTTTTGGATCTCCAGACTCAAGTCCTCAATCACCAATGAAGCTTCCCGCTCACTGACGTATACTTGAGAGATCCCCTCCAGTCGGATCACACTTTCGGATTCAGGCATTCTGCTCACTTCCTTTCCTGAATACCCATTACTTTGATTTCGTGGCTTCTTCCGCATAGGCATTATCCACAATTGCATTCAAATCCACGCGTTCTTTCAACTCTCCCGCAGCACTCATGACATCCAGCAGATTGTTCCACTCTTCCTCATCAATGATCGGGTCCGTAGCATAGCTGCCTTGTTCCTTATAACGGTTTACACTGCTGACCAGAATGGCTGGATCGATGTCTTTGAAGAAAGGAGTAATGACTTCTGCAACCTCTTCAGCCGTATGTGAATCTACCCACGCTTGCGCTTTATGCAGACCATACGTAAACTTCTGCACGATATCCTTGTTGTCGTTAAGATAACTCTGTTTCGTCATGAAGACCGTGTAAGGCAGACGACCACTTTCTGTTCCAAACGATGCAACAACCTTGCCCCGACCTTCTTGTTCAAAGATCGATGCCTGGGGTTCAAACAGTTGAACATAATCTCCCGTGCCTGAGGCGAAAGCAGACGCAATGTTGGCAAAGTCCACATTCTGAATCAACTCCAGATCACTTTGCGGATCAATGCCCTGTTTGTTCAGTGCGAACTCCCCTGCCATTTGTGGCATGCCGCCTTTGCGCTGTCCGAGAAATGTGGAATTCCTCAGTTGCTCCCAATCGAAGCTACCTCCCGGGTTGCGTGCGAACAGAAACGTACCATCCGTCTGGGTGAGCTGAGCAAAGTTAATGACCGGATCTTCCGCTCCCTGCTGATAGACGTATATGGACGTCTCCGCTCCTACCAGGGCGATATCCACCGAACCTGCGAGTAATGCCGCCATCGTTTTGTCACCGCCGGCAGTTGTCTGAATCTCCACCTCAAGTCCCTGCTCCTCAAAAAAACCTTGAGCCACGGCCACATACTCCGGTGCGTAAAATACCGAACGAGTCACTTCGCCAATCGTAATCTTGGCTGCATTCTCTTCCTTATTACAGCTGGTGAGCGCCACAATGATAATCAGCAGAATAACGATGCCCCGGACGAACCATGGCGTGTATTTCATGTTGTTTCCCTCCTTCACTGGTTTCAGCAGTTTCTCTCTATTATGGATATGCCGATGCCCAGCAAAAGGTTAAGAACTTAAATGCAAAAAAGAGCCGGGCAATGATGCCCGACTCTCCCGCTCTTCAAAATGTTATTCAATATGTTATATATGCGATACCTACAGCTTGTAGATCTCGGCGTATTTGGCTTCCAAATAATCAGCAAGATAATCCGGGTTCAATTCTTCACCCGTTACAGCAACGATTAATTCGGAAGGTGTGCGACTTTTACCATACCGGTAGATCTTGTCTGTGAGCCATTCCTTAATTGGAATCAGATTACCTGCGGCAATAAGGGTATCAAACTCCGGCATTTCCTTACGCAATGTATGTAGAATTTGTGCTGCATACATATTCCCCAAAGAATACGAAGCAAAGTAACCAAAGTCGCCACCGGACCAGTGAACATCCTGAAGGACGCCGTCTCCATCATTCGTTGGCATAATACCGAGGTATTCCTTGTATTTTGCATTCCAGGTCTCTGGCAGGTCCTTCACTTCTAAGCCATCGTTGAATAACATTTTTTCAATCTCATATCGGATAATAATGTGCAGGTTATAGGTCAGTTCATCCGCTTCAATCCGAATGAGTGAACTCTCCACCCGATTGATTGCACGATAGAAATCTTCCAGTTCAACCTCGCTCAGTTGCGGGAAATGCTGCTGCAGATCTTTGTAATAGCGTGTCCAGAATGGCAGACTGCGACCAATCATGTTTTCCCAAAGACGGGACTGGGACTCATGAATCCCCATGGACGTTCCTTCGGCCAGAAGGGTACCCGCCAGACTGTCATCAATATTTTGCTCGTACAGGGCATGTCCTCCCTCATGCAGTGAACTGAAGACTGCGCTTGCTACATCATCTTGCAGATAATGTGTTGTGATCCGCACATCACCCGGGTTAAGGCCCGTTGCAAAAGGATGAACACTCTCGTCCAATCGTCCAGCTTCAAAGTCATAGCCCATTTGCTCCAAGATGAACAGACTGAACTTCTCCTGCTGTTCGGTGTCAAACAACTGATTCAGGAACTCTGTATTAGGCTTGTTGTCCGAAGCATTAATCTTCTCTTGCAAAGGTACCAAACGTGCTTTGAGCCGGGCAAATACAGCATCCACTTTCTCAACGGTCAGATCCGGTTCGTACATATCAAGCAACGTATCATAACGCGTATCCTTTACACCCCAATAATCAATAAACTCCTGTTTGAGCTTAACGATATCTGTCAGATATGGGGAGAACCCAGCAAAATCACTGTTATGCTTGGCATCTTCCCAAGCGGTTTCGGATTTGGCCGTGAGCACGGTATAGGCTTGGACTCTCTCTGGTGGTACGGATTGACTGCGATCATACTCTTTCTTGCAATCTTGAACCAGACGACGATCTATATCTTCGAGTTGTTCCAATACCGCTGGAGTAGTCAATGCATCCAGGTAGGTTTTCATGTCAGCCGAGGTTTGCAGCTTGAATGCTTCAGTGGACAACATACCCAGCGTCTCCGAACGAGTCGGAACGCCTTTTTTCGGCGCACCTGTGCGCAGATCCCAGTGTAGCAAACCAATGGCTTCATGATAGCTCTTGATTTTACGAGCCAGATTACGGAAGGATTCCAAATGTTCCTGTGTTTGTTTATCCATTGTTATCGTTCACCTCTTCAAAAAAAGTTTATTCACCTATTGATGATACTTTTCCTATTGAGTATAATCAACTTTTAACAGAGGCAAATCGCATTATCCTCCTCAAGATACGTGTTCCAAAAGTCTGGTTTTCATTACCGAGAAGATAGAAATGTATTTTAACTTCGATGCTGATGATGCCCTCAAGCATGATTTGTAATCAAAAGTGGACTTTTTGAACAACCTCTAAAAGGTTGGAGTAATGCCGTTTGCTGACCGTGATATACTATTAACGCAAAGGCGCGTAGGACAAGCTGCATCAATTGCAAGTGGCCGTGCTCGTCGTATTGGATAACAGGAGGCAATGGACATGAATAACATTCAAGAGATTTTGGCTTACAACAAATCATTTGTCGAGACTAAAGAATACGAAAAGTATACGGCTGGCAAGTTTCCAACTAAAAAGATGGTTATCATCACTTGTATGGATACACGTCTGGTGGAAATGCTGCCCAAGGCTATGAACCTGAAAAATGGCGATGTCAAAATCATCAAAAACGCAGGTGCGATTATCTCTCAACCTTTTGGTAGTGTTATGCGTTCTGTATTGGTTGCTATCTATGAATTGGGCGCTGATGAGGTGTTGGTGGTAGGTCATACAGAATGTGGTATGGCTTCTCTGCATGCTGAAACGATGATCGGTCACATGACAGAACGTGGAATTTCCGAAGAGGTCATGTCTACGCTTGAAAATTCCGGCATTCGTCTGAAAAAGTGGCTGCGCGGGTTTGACAGTGTTGAAGAAGGGGTAAAAGGAACTGTGGAAGTGATCAAGAAGCATCCATTACTTCCTCCCAATGTACCCGTTCACGGCATGGTTATCGATTCTGCCACAGGTGAGCTTAATCTTGTCGCTGAAGGGTATGGACAACAGGCATCTCTCTAAATGGTTTGGAGTGCGGACCTTATGGTTCGCACTTTTTTTGTCTAAATTAAGGCGGTTGCTCTATCTGGTTGTCAAACCATACAGTTTCAGTGTACACTTTTATGAAAGCGGTCAAAGAAAGCAAAATCAATTGTTTTCTCTGACCTAGCCCTAATATTAAGGAGACATGTGCATGAACATACTTTCCTACGGATTACTCGGGCTGCTTACCCGCGAGGAGTCATCGGGCTATGATCTAATGCTGAAAATCCAGCCGCATTGGCAGGCAAAACACAGCCAGATCTACCCACTCCTGTCCAAGATGGAAAACGATGAGTTATTGGCCTCCCGCTGGGTACAACAGTCTGACAAACCGGATAAGAAAATGTACGCGGTTACGGAAAAAGGCATTGAAAAGCTCTTGGAATGGATGATCACTCCTGTTACCGCACCGGTTACACGCGATGAATTTAATTTGCGTATTTTGTGTGTTGGCATAGCGGAAGACGGAAGCATGAGGCGCATTCTGAATGAGCGTAAAAGCTGGTTTATGGAACGTATACGGTACTTCGAGGATCTGAAGTCACGTATACCTCTGGATAATCTTCGTGTAGGCAATCGAGATTTTGGAAGCTACATCCTGGTACAAAAAGGATTAATGCATGCGCAAACAGGTCTGGAATGGTGCCATTGGGTTACCCAATTGCTTGACGGTCAAGCTGCAATCCAAGACCCCAGTCCAAGCGTTTCAGAAATTTAATAAAATTTGAAACGTTCCTGTACGTTAACCGTATTACTTGAGTAAGGCCCAATTTTGGGCGAATCAAACAAATTAATCGGGGGGTTACGATCTTTACAATGAAGAAAAAATTCGGAGTTAAACATCTAATGATGGTATTTATGGCCTTTACATTATTGTTCGCAACAGTGGGAGTAACGAATCCGGATTCTGCGGATGCAAGACGTGGTGGCGGATTCAAATCCGGTACAAAAAGTTATACCAACACACCTAAGAAATCCGACTCCAACAGTAACGTGAATCAATCCAATTCCGGTAATAATTCTGGTACTGGTGCAGCTGCAACTCGTGGTGGTGGATTCTTCGGCGGTGGCGGCGGCTTCATGAAAGGCATGATGCTTGGTGGTCTTGCTGGTATGATGTTCGGCGGATTGTTCGGTGGCATGGGCGCCCTGGGTAACATCCTTGGATTGCTCGTGAACGTTGCAGCAATCATGTTGATTGTTATGCTGGCTATGGCACTCTTCAGAGCCATCTCCAATCGTCGTAAACCTGCAGCGGATGGCCGTTATGACCGCCGCAATGATCGTGATGATGACCGTAACAGAAACGGACGGTACTAATCTCTATGGTTCTGAGCATGGATGAAATTGTGAATGCAATCTGTATTCATATGGCAGAACGTAAGGGTGTACGTCCAACCGATGTGAACGTAGAACTGAGCTGGGAAGAAGATACAGGTTATTCCGCTGAAGTTTGGATTCAAGGCCGTAGTCAATATCTGGTGGAGTCCAATATGATTGAAGCGATTCTTCGTTACCTGCACAGTGAATACAACATTCGGGCGTACCGTGAGAACGTACGACTTGATCTGGATGAAGAAATCACAGCGATTGTTAATCAATAAAATAGGTCAAGCAATGACCTGATATACAAAAGACCGTCTCCGCTCTGTCGCCTGACAGAGATGGAAGACGGTCTTTTTGTTTCTGTAGTTGTACTAGGATTGAAGTTTAACCAGGCTGTAATTCTTTTTACCTTTACGGATAATGATGAATTTACCGCCAATGGCATGCTCTGCAGACACCGTGAATTCAAGCTCCGTGATTTTCTCACCATTCATGGAAATCGCACCTTTTGTGACATCCTCACGCGCCTGGCGCTTGGATGGCTCCAGACCCAGATCCACGAGCCAGTCCACGATATTTTTGGCTTCGCCGTCCGTTTCAAATGTTGGCATTTCCTTGAAGCCCTGCTCGATTTCATCTGCCGTCAGGGAACGGATATCACCACTGAACAGCGCCGCTGTAATACGCTTAGCCTGTTCAAGCATTTCTTCGCCGTGAACGAATTTTGTCATTTCTTCCGCAAGTGCTTTCTGTGCTTCACGTCTGTGCGGCTCTGTCTCTACCTTTTCAGCCAAAGCTTCAATTTCTTCTTTGCTCAGGAAGGTAAAGTATTTCAAGTATTTGATCACATCACGGTCATCTGTATTCGCCCAGAACTGGTAGAATTCAAATGGTGTCGTTTTGTTCGGATCAAGCCAGATGGCGCCGCCAGCTGTTTTGCCAAATTTGGTTCCGTCGGATTTGAGCATGAGCGGAATGGTCAGACCGTACGCCTTCGCTTCAGATCCTTCTTTTTTACGAATCAGATCAAGACCACTCGTGATATTCCCCCATTGATCGGAACCGCCAATTTGAAGCTGTACGTCTTCGTTCTGGAACAGGTGCAGGTAGTCGAGTGATTGAAGAATCTGGTAGGAGAACTCCGTGAACGAGATTCCGCCTTCCAGCCTGCTCGCCACTACATCCTTAGCCAGCATTGTGTTAAGGTTAAAGTTTTTGCCGTAGTCACGCAAAAATTCAATGACGTTGATTTTGTGTGTCCAATCGTAGTTATTCACCATGCGAACCTGATTATCCCCGTCTGTTACAAACAACTTCTTCATCTGCGCTGTCAGTGCATCCACATTCTCCTGCACTTGCTCCATCGTTTGCAAAGACCGCTCTGCCTGACGACCACTTGGATCACCAATCGTGCCTGTTGCTCCACCAATCAAAATGACTGGACGATGTCCTGCCAGTTGAAAGCGTTTCAGCATCATGAAGGGAATTAGATGTCCAATATGCATGCTATCTCCCGTTGGGTCAACACCGCAGTACAAAGAAACGGACTTTGTTTCAGTCAATTCACGTAATCCCTCAGCATCCGTCTGCTGGTTAATGGCGTCACGCCACTGTAGTTCATCAATAATATTCATTCGTATAACCCCTTTTCTATCCTCAAAATTCAGTCATGATCTACGTTGAATTACGAAATAACACGCTGGAACGGCTTTTTTGGACACAAAAAAATCGCCTCCTTGTCTTCATTAGACACAGGGACGATTATCATAACCGTGGTACCACCCAAATTGCATGGATAACACGTAACCTTAACACGCTATCCATACCACTTTTGGCAATATATCGTTTGCCTATCCGCTTGGCATTACCCAAGTACTCCAGAGTGTAATTCGCAGCCCTTGTATGTATCAGGTTCCATCAACCCCTGACTTTCTGTAACAGGGACAAAGCCGCTACTGCGCTCTATCAACGTAATTCATGTATTCAATTTATAGCAAGTATAGCCGAACGTTTCAGTCATTGCAAGACCAAGTATGCAATCCTTAAACAGAACAACCGATGCTTAGTTAAAACCAGATTATATAATCATCATGTTCAATTTTCCGTGATAATAACCATAAGCTTTCTCCGCGATCTGATCCTCATTATTCCAAAATTGCTGATCCAGCTCATCTAACTGGTGCTCTTGTTCCTTTGTCAGTAATTTAGGAATGTCCCATAATCCAGTAAGCCTTTTATCCTCTTTCAAATGCTCAATGCATCCGTATGCTGAGGTTATAATCTCCACGACTTGAGTCGCACCAATAATATGTAATGCCAGCAACGCGTAACGATATACCTCTTCACCCCAGTTACAGAAAAACTGTATAAAACCGCCATTAAAGACATCCGCCTCTAACAGCCATAAAGCAGCAATGTCCTGCTCGTTCGAAGTCAACGAAGCCCAGCCCTGTTCAGATTCATTCTTTTTTTCAACAAATAAAACAGCATACTCATACCAAATATCATTTATATCTTGCTCTCTCATGTAACACACCTCACTTTTCCTTATTCCGAGCTCTCTAACTCCTGACGTTTCCCCGTCTGATACCAATGTAAATACGGATCACCGATCTGCTGGAAAGCTTCCTGAACACCCCTGTTCAGTTCCTTCATGATTTCATCTGTATAGTTCAAATGCGTATGTTTATTATCTACACCATGTCTTTCCAACAACCCTACATGCGTTTCGGTGAAAATAATATCCTCCAGCAGCCAATAGATGACTTCATCTGGCTGTTTTACCCTTTTCTCTAACGAGACGAGACCACGTTCATATATTCGAACGATATACGAATCTTTTCCATTCTCAACATAGGGTACACCATCCCATTTAAAGGTCTCAAATAAGCGGTTAACATAGTTCTGCATCTGTTCCCTGCGGAAAGTTGTTCGCTCTAAAAGCTGTAAAAGGATGTCTGCCAATTGTTGTTTGCTTAACATGTTGGACATGAATGCACCTGCCTATATAAAAGTAAATCTCTACTTCTCTAATTATTACATGACATTCTCCGAATTCAATATAAACGTTGGATTCTAACGTCGATGACAGAATGGAAATGAAAAAGCTGCCAAAGGCAGCCTCTTCTTACATACTGTTCAATCAGGTCCCACAAAAAGTCTGATACGAAGTATTGCATTGCGCAGGTAGTTCAGCATATTCAGCCTGTTCAGGTGAATGCGCGAACGGATCTGAAAGTACATCCAAAAGCTTCTCCATTACGCTAAGATCCCCATGATTCTCTGCTCGCTCAAGGGCTTCCTCGACCCGATGATTACGGGGAATGACCGCTGGATTGCTCGTTCTCATCAACTGCTTAGAGACTTCCTTCTCACCTTGCTGTCTGTCTAATCTTGCTTGCCTGCGCTCATGCCATTCAGCAAATTCTGACGTGCCAAACCAAGCTGTTCCTTCCAATGTATCAAAGGTCAAAGCCAGGAACGTATTGGTGTAATCTGCACTATGCTTCTCCATGAGTTCAAGAAGATCCTTGACCAAGGCTTCATCTTCGGCCTCTTCATCCAACAAGCCCAGTTTGGAACGCATCCCCTTGAGCCAATGATGATGGTACAATTCCGAAAATTGTGCGATGGCATCTTGCGCGAGTTGCACCGCCTGCTCTTCATCTTCGTGCAACAGCGGCAGAAGCGTCTCGGCAAATCGAGCTAAATTCCAACCGGCAATATACGGTTGATTGCCATAAGCATAGCGACCTTGTCTGTCAATGGAGCTAAATACGGTCGAAGGATTGTAAGCATCCATAAAGGCGCATGGACCATAATCAATGGTCTCACCACTAATGGCCATGTTATCTGTGTTCATCACGCCATGAATGAAACCAACTCGCTGCCACTGGGCAATGAGAGCCGCCTGCCGCTTAATCACTTCCTGAAGGAGCAGAAGATAACGATTTTCAGCTTGAGCAACCTCAGGAAAATGTCGATGCAACGTGTAATCAGCCAACGCCCGAAGATCTTCAACAGACCCCCATCTGGCTGCGTACTGGAAGGTTGCTACTCGGATGTGACTGGATGCCACACGAGTCAAGATAGCCCCAGGTCGTTCTGTTTCGCGAATAATATTTTCTCCTGTAGCCACCACCGCCAGACTGCGAGTCGTTGGAATACCCAGTGCATTCATCGCTTCACTAATGATATACTCACGCAACATGGGTCCAACAGCAGCTCGTCCATCCCCTCCACGGGAGTAGGGTGTTCTTCCTGAACCTTTCAGCTGGATATCCACTCGCTCGCCCTGTGGCGTAATCTGTTCTCCCAGCAGCAAAGCCCTTCCATCACCAAGCATGTTAAAATTGCCGAATTGATGTCCTGCGTAGGCCTGAGCTAAAGGCTCGGCTCCTTCCGGAACCAGGTTACCTGCAAAAATTTGCGCTCCTTCATCACTGTCAAGAGACTCCACATCCAGTCCCAAGCTGGAGGCAAGCAGTCTATTGAAAATGATTAGCTTTGGTGATTCAACAGGCACTGCGCCCTGACGTGTAAAAAAGGGCTGCGGTAACTGCGCATAACTATTGTCCAAATTCCAGCCTTTGTTTGACTTCGCTTGTTGCATGATGCTCACAACTCCTTTTCTGTACCCAAGGGATTATCCCCAGGTTTTATTTTAGCCTTGTAAACCGATGCTCATTTATGTAGTCGCATGGAAATTCAATTCAAGAGGTTGTTGACTTAAACGAACATATAAAATGTTCTTGATGAAACTTTAGCATATTTGCATTCCTTTTGCATTCCTCATGAATAGTCACTTTGATAAGGGAACCACCACATTGTTGGTTTCGCGCAAAAAAATCCAAGAAGTTTCTTGGCCAGGTGGAGTCATTTCCTTTCATTCCACTTCCCAGAGAAACCTTCTTGGATCTGTTCCGTTTACGCGATGACATGTATGTTATTACAAGAATTACGTATGTGCTTCCTGAACCTGTACGGGTTGTACAGGCAAGCTTTCTTTTTTGAAACCGAGGTTAAAGAAGACATTGAGCAGGATCGCTGACAGGCTTCCTGTGATGATACCATCGCTAACAATGATGCGAATACTTTGAGGAAGCTGGGCAAACAGATCGGGTACAGCGGTAACGCCAAGTCCAAGAGAAACGGAGCAAGCCACGATCAACAGATTGGATTGTTTGCCAAAATCGACGTTTTGCAGCATTTTGATTCCGGATGAGACGACCATTCCAAACAGGACAACCGTCGCTCCTCCGAGGACAGCACTTGGAATAATGGTTGCAAAAGCAGCTACCTTTGGAATGAGTCCCAGAAAGACCAGAATACCTCCAGCTGCAACCACGACATTGGTCGTTTTCACCTTCGAGAGCTGAACCAAACCGACATTCTGTGCAAATGTATTGTATGGAAAAGCATTGAAAATACCGCCCAGGACAAACGCGAGACCTTCTGCGCGGTATCCGCGTGCCAGATCTTTCTCGTTAATAGGTTGATCACAGATTTTGCTCAAAGCCATAAAAACACCTGTTGATTCAATGATGACAACCGTACCTACAATGATCATTGTAATAATGGGACCGATTTCGAAGGTAGGCCATCCGAAGTAAAAGGGTTGGGGTAAATGGAACCAGGAGGCTTCCTGTACAGCGGCAAAATTCACTTTTCCCATGAAGGCTGCGATGAGGGTCCCCACGATAATACCAAGGAGAACAGCCAGGGATTTAACAAAGCCGCGAGCATATCGATTCAGTATCAGAATGAAAAGTAAAACACCAAATGAAAGAGCCAAATTGTCCAAACTTCCAAAATTCTCGCTGTTTGCTCCACCCGCCATGTTTTTAATACCGGTTGGGATTAACGCAAGACCGATGATGGTTACCACTGTACCGATCACAACTGGTGGAAATAATTTGACAATTTTACTGAAAAAAACGGCGAAGATGACGATAAATAAACCCGCTGCAATGATCGACCCATATATGGCAGGAATGCCGTATTGCGATCCAATCGCAATCATGGGTGTCACCGCGACAAAGGAACTTCCGAGCACCGCTGGCAAACCAATCCCCAAGTACTTGCCTTTACGAGCCTGAAGCCATGTAGCAATCCCACACGTTAACAGGTCAATGGATACCAGATACGCCAACTGCTCTGCTGTCAGATTTAGTGCTCTGCCCACAAGCAAAGGTACCAGAATTGCTCCCGCATACATCGCGAGTACGTGCTGAATCCCCAGTGAAAAAACTCTCATCTTTTTGGTTTCTTTCATCCCATGTTGCCCCCCTGAAATTAGAATCAACCGAACCGCTGCAAAAATCATGTTATGTTGATTCACATTATATAAACTATTCAGGGAAGTTCCATGATTCATAACATAGAATTGTGATAAGAGATAAAGAGCCCAACTAAAATTGGGCGTGTTATACAAAAGGTACTCTCTTAAAATTTATGTCGCGTTATATTAGTTAACACAAGATTGGATAACACTCTTTGACTCTCCGAAAAAAGAGACATGAACGTGGGATTTAATTTCAGTGCTTCATGTGTAATACATATTTCTGAACATCATTTGTTTCATATTCTCAGCTTGTCAGTTGAGAAGCTTGATGTTAAAACGTTGCTCCATTATCTCACCGTTCTGGTGAACCATCTCCGTAAAAAACACTTCTTCTCTGTTCATCAAAACAACGGATGAAGCTCTGGTCCCATAATCGAATTTCTCACTTCTGACGAAGATGGGAGAAAGTAAACGTTCCCACTCCAATGGAACACCTGTATGAGGCAGAAGTTCATCCACTGAAGGATCTGCAATTTGCAGCAAACTTAGTATTTGTTCAGTGAGAGTATCCTCGTCCACGTTCTCCCCTTGAATGATACTCTCCAGCCCTTCTTTGCCACGTTTCACCTTGGGCCAATCTGTATTAATTAAGTGATTACTAATCCCGTATATCCCCGGTTTCAACTTCATCACGACATTACCCACATTCGAATAATAATAGAGGTCGTCGCGATCCCCCACTAATAAGTTGTAGCCAGGATAATTATTGCGACTTTGCTCTGCTTGTTGTATATATTGCTCAGGTGTGGATGTTCCCTTTAAAAAGTCAGCAACCAGATCTCCTCTTGAGCCCTTAGCATGTACCTCTTCATTCGGATCACGATAATTCGTAACAGCAGCCAGACGTCCACCAGTTGTTACGCCCATCCAGGTTCCCATTTTGGACAAATCCCGGCCAGCCAATATATGAGGATGGTCTTCCCAATAATGTACCTGAGCAGTAGGTCTGTGATAGAATTCATCCCTATTTGATCCCAATATAAGCGGATACTTTGGATGCATGTTGTAAGCAAATAAAATTAAACACATGGGAATCTTCAACTCCTATATTCGTTAAACCTCTGGTATCGGGGTTTTATATCGCATAATCAACAACAATGACATCTTCCACCCAACCATCCAAAGAAGCTACAAATGCCTGATGAGCAGGATGTGGACCATAAGCACGCAGTGCGTCCTGATCTGCAAACGTCACTCTCAATCCAATCGTATAACCTTGAATACGGTCTGTTTCTTCCGTTACATTGATCCCTGCGGTCAACGCGACAATCCCCGGGATTTGTTCCTGTAGCGCGAGCAATTGCTCCACCCATTCCTGCTGTTTGGCTAGCGTGGTTTTATTGTTAAATTTAAAAACAACCAAATGATCAATCATCTTGTCACTTCTCCTTCGTCCATTCGAATAGTAAAGCGATTTCGTTAAAATGAAGTTAATTCAACAATTCCAATCCGCCCATCATATAGGGGACAACTCGCTGGGCCAAGTCTGCTGGAGATTCCTGTCTTCCATCCATATTCCATCGATACGTCATTCCATAGATCGACCAGCTTAGCATCGTTGCAGTAATTTTTAGTGTTTTGGGATCTACATCCCTAGCCACTTTGCTCATTAATTCAAGAAGGAATTGCTCCAGTTGAGTCTTGATGTTCTCTTCAATAATTGGTGCAACCGTCTCATATTTTTTGATGCACCCATTGCTAGAGACGTGGTAATCACATAATGAAAATATAAGCTGCTGCATGGTTTCCGCTGATAACCGCGCATCCGGATTCACCCTTTTCGTTACATATTCCATAAAAGCATCCGATAACAAGGCTTCGAGGAGTGCATATTTATCCTGAAAATGGGCGTAAAAAGTGGCTCTGTTAATGGTGGCCTCTTCCGTAATGTTTTGAATCGTAATGCTGTTGAAATTTTTAAGGTTCAGCTGAGCTAAAAACGCATCAAGGATTAATTGCCGAGTGCGAATCACACGCGGATCGTTAGAATTTGAAGTTAATATTCCTGACATTTCCTAATACTCCTTTGTACTAAAGATCGGTGGATAGGTTCTTCCATTATAGATAAGTGCTGTTTATAGAACAAGTGATACTGGCGTTCCAAAACATCATACAATTTACGAATTCTTTCGCTTAAGCAACAAAACAATCGAACTGTTGGTTGAGCAAGCTCGCAGGGATTGCTAACATTGCACTCGTACCCACTGAGAGGTACATCATAATGGAGGTGCATATGTTGAGTAATCCACAATATAACATTATTTCTACGGAGCGTTTGTTTCAACCATACACCGTTTCAAAGCTAACCCTGTCCTCACGCATCGTCATGTCCCCCATGGCTCGTGCTTTCTCCCCGAAAGGTGTCCCGGGCTCTGACGTAGCCGCATATTATCGCCGGCGTGCCGAGCAGGGTGTTGGACTCATTATTACAGAAGGTGCGACCATTGAACATCCGTCTGCATCAAGTGAGCCTAGAATTCCTCATATGTATGGAGAAGAAGCCCTTCAGGGCTGGGCTGAAGTGGTCAAACAAGTTCATGAAGCTGGCGGTAAAATCTTCACTCAGATTTTACACATGGGAATCGTTCGTCCTTCAGGATCTGACCCACACCCGGAAGCTGCATCACTGAGTCCATCGGGAGTTGATATGGAAGGTACGCAAGTAGGTGCGCCCATGACGGAGGCAGAGATCGCAACTGTGATTCAAGCTTATGCTGATGCAGCAGTTAATGCCCAACGCATCGGTTTTGACGGAATTGAACTGCACGGTGCACACGGTTTTCTGATCGATCAGTTTTTCTGGAAAACAACGAATAGGAGAACAGACCGCTATGGTGGTGACCTTCAGAAACGAACCCAATTCGCGGTTGAACTTGTAATGGCAGTTCGTGCTGCGGTAGGTCCTGATTTTCCTATTGCAATGCGGATTTCCCAATGGAAAATGAATGATTATCAAGCCAGACTGTTCGACACACCGGAACAACTGGAACAATTCCTTCGTTTGCTGGTTGATGCAGGTGTAGACATCTTCCACTGCTCCACTCGGCGCTTCTGGGAGCCTGAGTTTGAGCAATCGGATCTGGGATTTGCAGGATGGGTGCGGAAGCTGAGTGGTCAAACCACAATTACAGTCGGTTCTGTAGGTATGCCGGATGAGTCTGACACAGGAGGAACTAAAGTTGAGCATCCAGGCATGGGCGAACTTATGAAGCGATTCGATCAACAAGAATTTGATCTGGTGGCTGTTGGACGTGCGTTGCTCGGTGACCCAGCATGGGCCGCCAAAGTACGCGAAGGCCGCATATCAGAGATTCAGGGTTTTACACCTGAAGTGCTGGCGACTTTACAGTAAGAACAAAACCCTGTTTCTTTCCCTGTTTTTCCTCATATCTATAGGTTTGAACTCATGAATCAACTATACTAAACAAAGGGCTCGCTCTCCCTCCGGGATTGCGGGTGTTTTGTTATTGGAGATATCTGTCCGCTCTTACACTTCGAGCAATAGCAATATCGTTCAAGAAAATTCCTTCTTTGCAACCTATAATGACCTTAACATACCAGAAAGAAGGTGCATCATGACTCGGGAAGTCCGGACTGTGGTATTTGATACCGATCTACAGCTAGAAGCTTATCAATTTGAAGGCATTATGCAGAAGTTTCCGAATCATTTTCATGACTATTACGTCATTGGATTTATTGAGCAAGGCAAGCGTCACCTCGTCTGCAACAACGAAGAATACATTCTGAATAGTGGCGACATGATTGTCTTTAATCCACATGATCCTCATGCCTGCGAACAGGTTGATGGCAGAACCCTCGATTATCGCTGTATCAATGTCCAGCCTGAGGTTATGCTAGAGTATGCAAGAGAGATTACTGGACAGGCTTACTTGCCACGGTTTACATCCCCCGTTCTCTACCAAAGTGAACTTGTGGGTTCCCTGCACGAGCTTCATCAGATGATTCTGGAGGAACAATCGGATTTCTGCAAAGAAGAATTGTTACTCTTTCTGCTGGATCAATTGATGCGAGACTACTCGGATGCTGAACCGCCTGTATCCACGCAGGATGTAACCACAGAGGTCAGGCACATATGTGATTACATAGAAGCGCATTACATGGAGAGCATTTCGCTGAACGAGTTAGCCGATTTGACGGAGATGAGTAAGTATCACCTGCTGCGTTTATTCACTCGCCAGAAAGGGATAACCCCTTACCGCTACCTGGAAACCATTCGCATTAATCAAGCTAAACGTCTGCTGGAACAAGGCCTGCTTCCGATTGAAGTAGCCGCGCAGACCGGATTCAGTGACCAGAGCCATTTCACGAATTTTTTCAAAAAACTGATCGGCCTGACGCCGAAGCAATATAGACGTATCTTCAACCATGATGCGGAATTGAAACGAACTATAGATAACCTCGTATGACGAGTCATCATAACACCAATGCCGCTACCGGACATTTGCTCGCCTTATTTACCATATTGATCTGGGGAACTACCTTTGTCTCGACGAAGGTCCTGTTGATTGATTTCACTCCTGTAGAAATTTTATTTTTTCGCTTTCTGATCGGTTATTTGGTACTCGTACTAATCTATCCGCGTTCACTGCGGACCGCCTCATTCAGAGAAGAATGGTTATTTATCGGAGCAGGAATATGTGGAGTAACTCTATATTTTCTCATTGAAAATATTGCACTGGTGTATACGACTGCTTCCAACGTGGGTGTCATTGTCTCCATTGCCCCATTCTTCACTGCTGTGCTCGCCAATTACTTCCTGGAGGGTGAGAAGTTAACTCGCCGCTTTATTATCGGATTTGGGATTGCCTTAAGCGGTATACTGCTCATCGCACTGAACGGCAGTTTCGTTCTGCAACTGAATCCGATAGGTGATCTCCTTGCTTTCATAGCACCTGCGGTGTGGGCCATTTATTCTGTATTAATGCGTAAAATTGGCCAGCTTCGCTATCACACCATTGGAGCGACCCGCAAAGTGTTCTTCTATGGCCTGGTCTTCATGCTGCCAGCTCTTTTCCTGTTTGAATTCCATCTGGAACTCGGGCGCTTCACAAGTATGACCAATCTTTCTAATTTTCTCTACCTCGGTCTGGGTGCCTCCGCGCTGTGTTTCGTGACCTGGAACCAGGCTGTGAATCTTCTCGGAGCTATCAAAACGAGTATATATATCTATCTGGTGCCTGTCATTACTGTCGTGTCATCTGTACTGATTCTTCAAGAGCAGATAACCTGGGTGATTGTGCTTGGTGCGTTCTTAACCCTATTCGGCTCTTACATTTCAGAGCGCAAAGGACACAATTTTAACAACAAAAACACTAATCCGCGTAGCGGTTAGTGTTTGCTTCATTTTTTACGGATATAACTGAAAATCCTGGTTGACCACCGTTGATATGCAGCAAAGTTCATTCATTTGATCTCATTCAATTGAGACAGCAAAATCTCCAGTTCCTCTTGCTCCAGATGACGCCATTGCCCCCGCTCCAGTTGATCCAGCGTAATATTCATAATTCGGATGCGCTCCAGCTTCAATACTCGGTACCCCAAAGCTTTGCACATTCTGCGGATCTGCAGGTTGAGCCCCTGTGTCAGAATAATGCGAAACACATGTTCACTTTGCCTATTCACTTCGCAAGGCTTGGTCACCACGTCCAGAATTTCAACACCTTCAGACATCGTCTTTACAAATTCATCTGTTATGGGTTTATCTACAGTCACTACATATTCTTTATCATGATTATGCTCCGAACGCATCATCTTGTTCACAATGCCTCCATCATTCGTAAGCAAAATCAACCCCTCAGATGCCTTATCCAGCCTGCCTATTGCAAATATGCGAGAAGGATAATTCATATATTGAATGATGTTCCCCTCCACATGTTCTGCTGCTGTGCAGACAATACCGATGGGTTTATTCAGAGCAATGTAGACAGGTTCGCTGTCATTACGAGGAATCTCCTTGCCATCAATGAGTACCACATCGTCAGGTTCAACATTCGCCCCTTTTTCACATACCCTGCCATTGATCGTTATGCGTCCGGCTGCAATTAATCGGTTCGTTTCCCTGCGGGAGCAGAATCCCGTTTCACTTATGTATTTGTTAATTAACATGTGTCACCGCTTCTCATCTGTAATATATCTGCTAATTCATTGAATTTAATGGTGCGTTCATTTACTTCATGCAAGAGTTAGTACCTTGTACTGATTCTCATTCCCCATCATCTCATTTATACTGATACGAAGCAATGAATGGTTATATGAGAACACATACAACGGTTCATAGGAAAGCCAAAATACACTCTGGAAGGAGTATCCATGGACAAAGTTACTCGATTTACAGTTGATCCCGATGATCCAAACCTAGACTCTGGCATATGGATTGGTGGAGGAATCGCATACGTTGCAGACTGGCCGCTCAACCCTGAGGGGCAGCCTTTAATGCATCTGTTCTCCATTAATTGCAATATACTTTCACAGCAGGTCGATATCCCTTCTTTACCACAAGATAAATATATCTCGGTCTTTTCCACCTACTCCGTCTCCGAATACTTTTTGGACCAGGTAACCTATGCGGGAGATGAGCTGGAATGGAACGAGAATATTCTCGCAGGATACACTTATGTCTCGGTATCTTCGCATCCGCTAACTTCCGTATGTCCCGTTTCACCCATTCCTTTAAGCGGTGTACGTTTGATTGAAATGGAGTTGGACGATCAGGAGTTCCCGGCATTTTCGTTTTTCTCTCCGACTTTACCAAACGGTGTGAAAGGAATTGAGCATCTGGTAGAGGAGTATCAACTGGTGTGTCAAATATATTCCGGAGATTTTCCTGATCCTTATCGTGATATATTGGGTCTTCCCGATGCAAACGGTTATTTATTTTTGCGAAGGGGTCCCGCGTCTGCTCACGCACCATTCGATGGAATTTTCTTTGTACAGACTGCTTAATGGCGATATGTTGAGGTTAGGTTCCATCATATAGAACGGCTAATCAGAACGTTTCCCGTCTACTCAGACAGGGAACGTTTTTTGATATATGCACAGTTTACAATCCTCGCTCAATTCAAATGCCAACACTGTTAAAAGGTCATATTGATTGGATCGTATCTATCCTTTCGACACGAAATCGTTTTAGAAAAAAATGTAACACGAATTTTCAAAACTTAACATTATTTTACAGTAAAAAGCATGTACATTTCGGCAATTATGATATAAGTTAGATATGAAATAAACATTAATTACATAATATAAAACTTTTATCCAACTAGGAGGCGGGCTCTTGAAAAGAATATTCGCTCTAAGCTGCGGTTTTTATCTGTTAATCGGCATAACCAGCGTTGTGCTCGGTGCACTTCTCCCTGTTTTATTGTCATATTATGAGCGCGGTTACAGTGATGGCGGATTTTTGTTATTTCTGCAGTTTCTTGGATTTCTTGTCGGTGTACTTGTAGCTCCTGCCCTGACAGCCCGTATCGGAAGAAAAGCTATGCTGACTATTGCCTTGATCTGTATTGTAGCCGCCTATACATTACTCGGTTTTTTGCCATCCTGGGCTGTAGTTCTCCTTCTCACAATTATCGTAGGTTTCGGTTCAGGTATCATCGAACCCTCTGTAGGTGCATTCACGATCGAATTCACTGAGAATCAGAAGGCAGTCGCCATGTCTAAGCTGGATGTCTTCTTTGCTCTTGGAGCACTTCTCATTCCCGCTGTCGCTGCTTTATTTATCTGGATGGAACTGTGGCATCTTACTTTTTATACGGTGGCCGTGTTGTCACTGATTCTCATGTTGCTGTGGATCACTATGCCCCGGGCAGCCGCACTATATCTGGAACAGGCAGGCGAGAATACAGTGGCACACGCAGCAGGTAAAGCCCGATATTCGAGAAAACATCTGAGTCTGCTGACGATCTTCGTCATCTTCTTTTTCATCTACATGGGATTGGAACTGGGATTAATGAACTTCCTGCCCTCCATTCTCGTAGAACGACTGCAGCTTCAGGAATCTGTCGCATCGCTAAGTGTCTCCATCCTGTGGATTGCGATGATCATCGGTCGTCTTTTCTCCGGGAAAATAGCGGAAGCCGTCAACTATATGCCTTTCCTGATCTGGAGTACAGTCGGTACGTTTTTGTTCGCAGTTGCTATGGTATTTGTAACTGGACTGTGGGCAACGTATGTGTTGATCTTCGGAACCGGTCTGTTCATGTCAGGGCTGTTCTGTATCGCACTTGTCTATGCTAATGTTCTGATTCCCGGCATGACCGAGCGGACAACCAGTATCCTGATTGCATCGGGTGGTATTGGAGGTGCCATCTTGCAGTATGTGACTGGATGGAGTATGAGTACCTGGCCTGTTGTGAATACGATCTGGATTTTGGCCGGATTCTGTCTGATCCTGCTTCTCACATTGATGGTCTCTCATCTATGGACTGTTAAAAACAATGCAGTAAGTGCTACTCTCGCACAACATAGTAAGGAAATGTAAACATCGTTTCTTAAGGGAGGTGATGCCCGCATCATCCGGGATTGTTGAGCTTCGTTCGAGCTAGTACACCATTATATTGGAGGAAATCATATGCAAACTTTAACCAATAGCCGCTTCATAGCCGGAAAAGGGATTAAGTTGATTGACGATTCAGGTGTTGAATACCTCGATGGCGTGTCAGGTACGTTCAATCTGTCACTGGGCTATAATCACCCACATGTAGTCAGCAAAATTCAGGAACAAGTCGGCAATCTGACGCATATGTCTTCCTCCTTCACTGAACCCTACGTAAATGAAGTACTTGATCACTTAATCGAATATGCTCCAAACGACATTAATGCCGGATGGATGCGGGATATTACCGGTTCAACTGCAAACGAATGTGCGACCAAAATTGCACAAAAGTATACCGAATCGACAGACATCATCAGCCTGTATCTATCCCATCATGGGCAGACCCAATTTGCCACCGGGATTTCGGGGAATGCCTTTAGACGCAAACGGTTCCCCAATTCAGCTGTGGCTAACGCTGTTCATGTACCTGCCCCATACTGTTATCGCTGCCCATTCAAATCTTCAAACGGAGACTGCGGATATCAATGCGTTGATGCTATCTCTGATGCGATAGAATATGCAAGTTCTGGCTCAGTCGCCTGCATGATCATCGAACCCATTCTGGGGAATGGCGGCAATATCATTCCTCCTGCCGGATATTTCAAACGACTGCGTAAACTGTGTGATGAGTACAACATGCTTCTCATTGCCGACGAAGTACAGACCGGCATAGGTCGTACGGGAACCATGTTTGCCAGCGAACTGTTTGATATCCAGCCTGATATGATTACCCTTGCCAAAGGTCTTGGCGGAATCGGAGTACCTGTTGCTGCTGTATTAATGCAATCCCGATTGAATGTGCTCGAAAAGCACGAACACTCCTTCACCTCTGGAAGCAATCTGATCTCCGTAACCGCTGCCAAATCCACCCTGGAGGTGGTATCTGAACCCGGATTTCTGGATGCTGTGAAACGCAAAGGTGAAATTCTGGGTGAATTGCTGCATGAATTGGCTATGAAATACCCAAGTATCGGGGAAGCTCGTGGTGTCGGATTAATGTGGGGGTTGGAGATCGTAGGTGACGGTAATGAACCGGATACGTTAAAAACAAATGCCATTGTTGACCGCGCTTTTACAGATGAGCATCTGATCTTGAGAAGTTCAAGATATGGCTTCGGTAACGTAGTTAAGGTCCGGCCTTCCCTTACGACAACCGAAGATGAACTGGTAGAAATTGTAGAGCGGCTGGATTCGGTGCTTGCCAGCGTTCATTAGTGAGTAATTCATATTACACTCGAACACTACGCAAACAGAACAACCTTTCGATCGCTGTTATCCCCGGATTTTTTGATTCCCCTTTTCCCAAGGGGAAAATCCGTTGATAGCTTATGCTTCCGAAGCAGCTTTCTTTCAGAAAGCTTTGAGGCGAACGCTTCGCTTGTACAGAATCGATTTCGTCCCCTTCACTACTTTCGTATCTTGTCAGAAACTGCATTAAGATCAAACGCTATATTTATATTTTATATTATTACAAGGAGGTTATATCATGCTTGCATTGGTATACAAATCGGCATGGGATGTTGCGCTTGAGGAACGACCTGTCCCGGAAATTACAAGAGATAATCAGGTGTTGGTTCGTATTCGTGCGACAGGTGTATGCGGTACCGATCTCGGTATTGTCAGCGGCAAATATCATGCAGTCCCTTCGGTCATTCTCGGTCATGAGTCTGCCGGGGAAGTCATTGATGTTGGCTCTGGGGTAACAACATTGCAGCCGGGCGACCGGGTTGTGATCGACCCTACCTACTATTGCGGACAATGTGACATGTGCAGAACAGGCAGACAAAATCATTGTACACACAAGTCTGTTACCGAGACAGGTGTAAGTGCTGACGGAACATTTACAGATTATTATGTGACCGAGGATCGCTTTTTGTACAAATTGAAGGATCATGTGAGCTATGAAGAAGCGACGTTGACGGAACCGCTCAGCTGTATGCTGACGGGGATTAATCAGATCCATCTACTGCCGAATTTCAGAACGATCATCCTCGGCGCAGGCCCGATTGGCATTTTGTACAGCTACGCGCTCGCTTCCAAAGGTGTTACCGGCTGTCTGGTTGACATCTCTGAGGAACGCTTAGCGATTGCCGGCTCCATTGCACCCGATCGTTGGGAAGTTCATTCATCCTTCGAAAATGCAATCGAATCACTGTCACCCGAAACGCAACAGGTCGATATGATTGTGGATACAACAGGTGTCGTAGGTACACAGGTGCTTTCCCAGCTCGCCAGCGGCGGTTACCTGATGCTGGTAGGTCTGAGAGATGGAAATACGTCCTTTAATCCAAAAGAAGTCGTGGACCGTAGTCTTAAAATTATTGGTTCCATCGATTCTCTGGGAACATTTGCAACCGCACATTATATGATTGAACAAGGGATCATTCCGGCAAAAAAAATCATCACCCACTCCTTTCCGTTGGAGGATTACGAAGAGGCTTTCCGCACACTTGGCTGCGATATTCAGGGCCGCACACTTCAAGCCTCTTCACATGCCATTAAAGTTGTACTGCAATCCAGCGGTTCCAGTTTCTAAAGTGGAAAACTAACTATGAATGGATTAGATTAGAGATATATGTATACACAATCCTTGAGGAGGAATACAACATGGTAGCAAACCAAGAGTTTGGCGGACTGGGAGCGGCCGATGATGACATCATTCAAGCAGTCATTTTTGATATGGATGGTGTACTAATTGACAGCGAACCGATATATTTCGAGATTGAGCGAAGCTCTTTTGCCCATTTTGGTGCAGTGATGACCGAAGAAGAACACCATGCTTATGTTGGAGTTACGCTGGAGTCCATGTGGCAGCAAGTACTGGATAAACATCAACTGACAGCTACGTTAGAAGAAGTACTAGCTTATCATCAGCATAATGTGATGCAAACCATGCTAGCTCATTCCAATTTGACGGCAATGCCTTCCGTGGAACGCTGGTTAAGCTGGCTGCATGAGCAACATATTCCCATAGCCGTTGCTTCTTCCTCTCCACGCGCACTGATTGATTTGATCATGAACAAGACAGGACTTGGGCGATACTTTGAGGTACGAATGACCGGAGAGGAAGTCGAGAATGGCAAGCCGGCACCAGATATTTTCTTGACCACAGCTGAAATGATTGGCGCATCCCCGTCGAATTGTCTGGTGATTGAGGACTCTCGTAATGGTGTTCAGGCGGCCAAAAGTGCAGGCATGCGCTGCATCGGTTATCACAATCCGGGATCAGGCAACCAGGACTTATCCAAAGCCGATCTTCAGATTTCCAGTTACGATGAGTTATGGACCTTGAAGGATACATTGCCTTTTGAAGGCAGATTACCAAGCCTGGCGAAGCTACGCTGATCTGAAGTAAGTCTGGAATTAACGGCCTAAACATACCTATCGAAAAAAACAACCCAACCCGCTTCAATTCTTTCGAATTGGAGCGGGTTGGGTTTTGCTTGCTGCAATGGGTGTTACATTAAAACACATGCTGTAATATCAACTAAACCGAAAGATCGAGACTTCCACCCAGATTGGGATGAGGAGCAGGCACAGACTTCAACATTTCCGTCATCTGCTGGCCTTGCTGCTGTGCCATGTCTTTTGTAATTGACATCACTTGCAAGCTTGCCGACTGCATTACTGAAGCCTGGCTCATCGCCATTGATAATGCTGCAATATCCATGATCTTCACTCCTTTCAATTCGGGTCACTTAGGTGTACTTATTATATATCGGACAAGGAGGATTCAATGTTGAGCAAATCAGATCAAGCAAATAATTTCCTGTTATGGCCGTTAACTTCATGCTATATTTTTAAGGTAAAAAAATAAAAGGAGAATCTGTAATGAATAGTCTCAAGAAATTGGTCTGTATTTTTATTAGTTTTAGTTTACTGTTCATATTACTTCCGTCTCACATGTTAGCGGCTGGGAATCCTCTAGCTGAGTCTTACCGTGATATTGAATACACTGTATTCATTGATGGAAAGCTCGCAAGTTCCAAAGATCAAGCATTTTTAGCGGATAATGATACCGTCTACATCCCTATCAAAATGTTCAAAAAAATCGGTTCACTTATTGCTGTAGGAAATGGATTTGAAGTCAAAACCAAATTAAAGAAAGAACAAGTAAGTAAGAAAGACACCATTTTGTACAAAGGAATAACATACATATCGTATGAGAAGTTTCTAAAGGTTTCCGGTTACTCAGGTAGGAATGAAGATGATTTAATGGTGGCATTTATATGGGGAGACGAGGATGGAGCAACACGGACTAAGAAATTAATGAACGGAATCCTTAGTGTTCCCAAAGCATATCGTTCCGTTTTTGGAGAAAAAGTTTATTCTTATGCGCTAGATCAACCTGGCTGGATCGTCGGCCTGACACAACTTTATCAACTCACGGAAGTAACTATACAAACAGCAAATGGAAAGACCGTTACAGAATACATATATAAAGACATTGGATTTTCGAATTTTTGTTATTATTTTGATTACGAACATTTCATACATATAGCTTTTAAGGGGGGCGAATACTGGGCGAACAAAAATAATTTACCTAATTCAAATCCACTTTATCATTTAGAAAAAATAAAAATCATTTCCGTTGATATTAAAAAAAATAATGTAATTGTGAAAGCCAAAAGAGCTAGTGGAAAGTCGGTTACGTTCAAGTTGCCTGTTACAGACCAGCCAAATGATTTTATTAAAGGGTTGTTCTATGACAGTGATCCTAAAAAAGATTACCCAGGCTGGTCTTCAAACGTCTGGAAACTTATTAGTCAGCAAAAGATCAAATTAGGGATGACGTTTAATCAAGTGTTACTTTCTTGGGGGAGTCCAAATAGCACCAGTAACTCCACTAGTTCATTAGGTTCTATTGATATTTGGGTCTATGGAAATACCTACGTAACCTTCTACAATGGACAAATATATTCATGGTCCGATTACTAAAATTCGAGAGCAACTAGGTTGCTCTCTTTTTATTAGCTGTTCATTAGTGATTCCGTACGCACTTACCCCTCGATCAATCCATACTTCACAAAACTATGATACAATCCATCTTCCTCAACTGTGCCAGTAATATCGTCTGCAATGGCTTTCAGACCTGGCTTAGCATTGCCCATAGCAATGCCAACGTTACAAAATTCCAGCATCTCGGCATCATTCATGCCATCACCGATGGCGAATGTATCCTCCTGCGACATGTCCAGATGCTTCAGCAGATCGGCGATTGCAATAGCTTTGTGAATGCCAGGGATCATTAGCTCACCACTTCCTTCACCAAAGATCGGCACCGTACACTGAATGACTTCAAATTTGCCTTCGAACTCCTGCTTGATTCGCTCAAACGGGATCACCGAACTTTCCAAGAAACACACTTTGTTCACGTCATCCTTGTACAGGTCACTCTCTCCATACGTCAATCCAGCAATAAACGGGTGTGGCTTCAATTCCTTCTTCTCTCTGGCTACAGGATCATTCTCCACATCACCATAGATACGGCGTTCCAGGTGAGGTTGCAGATTACTGCTAGCATACAATGCCGAATTGGATTCAAGGTAGAAGTCAATCCCATGTTCATTGAAAAAGTCAACCATATGGCGAACATCTTCCGCTGTCACCCTTTTGTGATACAGCACATCCTTGCCAAACTCCACATAGCCCCCACCTGCACCAATCAGACCATCGAACCCTACATCCCAGATGGAATCATAGATTTCCGCCTTGGACCGGCCTGTACATAAATAGAGCAGATGTCCATTTTCTCTGGCCTGTTTGCAAGCCTTCTGAGCTGACAACGGAATGCTTCCGTCATCATCTACCAATGTGCCGTCAATATCAATAAATACAATTTTTCGCTTCATTTCGTTCATCTGGTTATGCCCCTGTCATGTATCTTGTATTTGTCTATGTTATTGAGTAAAAATTATCGATTATCAGCAACAATTCCAATGATCACATACATCCCAACTTGTCCATATGTACGGTCTGCCAGTCATCGTCTTGCTCAGCAATAACCGTATACCCTTGACGTTTCCAGAAATCTACGGCTCCTGGCAAGAAGCGATGTGTATGCAAGTAGAGTGTAGTATAGTGCATATCCTTCACCACATTCTCCAGTTCTTTGACCAGCATCGAACCAATGCCGTATCTGCGATACGCAGGATCTACATAACATTTCACAATTTCGGCTGCAGACTGGGCTGCATATCGACCGTCCACGGCTTCAATACGTCCATCATATGGTAATATTCCAATCGTTCCGACGATGCCCGCATCACCCATCATTGCAACAAGAAAGATCGATTCATCGGAGTCCAGATAATGTTCTGTGAACTGCTCGAAATCCACAGGTAACCTCGTGTGATCCATCATAGGAAACACTTCTCTACGTACACGCATGGCAAAATCAATGGCATCATGAATCTGGTGTGCCTGAACTGGTGTTACTGTCGGTATACTCTGAAGTTGTGTCAAAAGATCCACGTTCCTTCTCCTCTAAATTGGGAGCTCTCTCTAGGCATTTCCTTAATCCTTCTCATGCCAGATCGGCTCTCTTCATCTCATCTTACCGAATTTGACCCCTCCTATCAATCTATCTACACTACTAACCATATTGAAAAAGTGCCCACACAGTCTGATAGAGTTCGCATACGATAAGGCGTGTCACAATCCATATTGGAGGGAGAAACGCTCATGTGGTTATGGTTAGGTGTTTTTGGTTTCATTTTGCTAGCAATCATTGTGATCGTGTATCGTTATCTGGACCAACGTGCCGAGAGCAAGTTTCACCCTCATGCCCCCAAGCAGCTATTAGTCAAATTCAAGGAAGGAACAACGGAAGATGAGATGCACACCCTTCACAAAAAAGGGAGATGTAAGGTCGCTGAGACCTATGCAGATTTAGGATGGTACCGTGTGGAATCCCGCAAAAAAATGCACCGGATGCTTAAACATTACAAAGGTCATACAGTTATTGAACATGCAGAACCGAATTACCTTGTTGAGGCATCCTTCATCCCTAATGATCCGTTCTTTCCTTACCAGTATAACCTGTCCAAAATCAATGCACCCGCTGCATGGGACATCACTCAAAGTAACAGCTCTGTTAAAATCGCCATTATCGACACCGGTGTACAGCTAAACCACCCAGAATTGGCTTCCAAGCTCGTCCCCGGTTACGATTATGTTGATTATGATAATATCCCTGAAGACGGGAACGGACATGGTACCCACGTTGCCGGGATCGCTGCTTCTGTTACCAACAATGGTGTGGGAATCGCAGGCGCTGCACCACTCGCATCCATCGTTCCGCTCCGGGTACTGGATAACAACGGGCAAGGAACGGTAGGTAATGTCGGTAACGGGCTTGTCTACGCTGCCAATAACGGGGTACAGGTTGTTAACCTGAGCCTTGGTGGTCCAATGGGAGATGCATTCCTTCAAGCTGCCGTACAGTATGCTTGGGATCGTGGAGCCGTAATTATCGCTGCAGCCGGCAACGACAACACTTCATTCCCGATCGTACCCGCATCGTATCCCAACGTCATTGCTGTCGCATCAACCAATCCTTCCGATCTCAAATCCAATTTCTCCAACTATGGTTCCTGGGTGGATATGGCTGCCCCGGGTGATAGCATTCTATCCACATATCTGGGTGGTTCCTATGCCTACCTTAGCGGGACCTCCATGGCTGCTCCTCATGTGGCTGGAGTGGCTGCACTTCTTGCTGCACGCGGGAAAACCAATGCACAGATTCGGGATGCGCTGTGTTTCGCTTCTGATCCAGTATCCGGCTCTGGAATCTACTGGACGTATGGACGCCTGAATGCCTTCCAGAGCTTACAGGTGCCATAATACAATGACTATCGCTCAAGATTGCACAAAGGCATATCATCTATTTTCACGAATAAAAAAAGAAGGGGCATCTGTATGTAAGATGCCCCTTCTTTTGCTTAAAAAGTATTCGTTGTTAAACTTTTGCCGCCCAAAGCTCTATTTCAATTTTAATCTCTGGCAGACCTAACTCCGTAATATATCCAATCGTCATTGCAGGATAATTCGTATTAAATAATTGTCCCCATTCGGCATATAAATGATCCCAATCGATTTTCTCGGTTGCCCATACGTTCACTTTGATAATATGTTCAGCCTCTAAACACTCAGATTCGAGCACTGTTTTGATATTATTAAATGTATTAGTAACTTGCTCATTCAGACTGTCCGGAAAGAGTCCGCTTGCATCTGCTCCAATTTGACCCGAAGTTACGAATAGCTCTGCATTCCTCGGAATTCTTGTAATATGCGTGTATTGTCCTACAGGAGCTGGCATATTCGCTGGATTTTTTCTCGTGATTTTTTCGATTTTCATATTGATTACCTCGTCATTCTTAAGATTTTTCTGCGTTATTTTCTAGTTTTCTTCCGATTTTGGGCAGACCTCTCCCTTGGATTAGATTCTAGAAAAAGACAGCAGTAGAGTAACCATATCCGGAAGATATAAACGCAAGTGATTTTTTCTTCATGATTGGATACTCCCCCTTCTGAAATGACAAGATTATCTTCATTCAATGATTATATCCAATATCTACACATTGAGTCAAATTCATCTCATTATAAAGAAAGAGCAATCCCGTAATAACGAGACTGCTCTTTCTTTATTCTATAGCGTCGAACACCTTGTATCAGAAGTATTGTGCACCATTACTCGCAATGACATCTTTGTACCAGTGAAAACTCTTCTTTTTCACTCTGCGAAGTGTGCCTGTGCCATCATTATTTCTCTCTACATAGATATAGCCATACCGTTTCTTCATCTCTCCGGTACCCGCACTGACCAGGTCAATCGGTCCCCAACTTGTGTAACCTATGAGTTCTACACCGTCTTGAATCGCTTCAGCCATCTCGGCAAAATGACGATTCAAATATTCGATGCGATAGTCATCTTCAACGGAGCCATTGTCTAACAGCACATCGGTTGCCCCAAGTCCATTTTCCACGATAAACAAAGGTTTGCCATAACGATCATGCAGTTGATTACATGTAATTCGGAGACCTTTAGGATCAATGGTCCATCCCCACTCGGATGTTTGCAGATACGGGTTCTTCACTGAACCAAATACATTACCTTCCGTCGAATCCTTCAAAATCTCAGGGTCTGTACTTGTACAACGGCTTGCATAGTAGCTAAAACCAATATAATCGACTGTATTCTGCATCAAGATATCTTGGTCTTCTGGTTGCATCTCAATCTGAATATCATTTTCTCTGAAAAATCTTTTGGTATAACCCGGATATGCTCCCTTCGACTGCACGTCAATGAAGAAGAATGACTCGCGATCTTTCTCCATGGCCTTCCACACGTCATCCGGATTAGAGCTGTATGGATAGACCATGCCAGCGGCTAACATACAGCCAATCTGTGCACCCTGAATAATCTCATGACAAGCCTTAACAGCAAGTGCACTGGCTACCAATTCATGATGTGCTGCCTGATACAGGACCTGCTCTTTGTCTTCACCTTCCTGAAGAACAATGCCTGCTCCGATATAAGGAAGATGCAGTAACATATTGATCTCATTAAACGTCATCCAATACTTCACTTTATGCTTGTATCGTTTGAATAGCGTCGTCGCATATTTCTCAAAGAAACCGATCATCTTGCGATTCTTCCACCCACCGTAAGTCTCGACCAGATGTACAGGTACATCGAAATGACAGATCGTCACAACAGGTTCAATGTTGTATTTCAATAACTCATCAAAGACATCATCATAAAATTGCAAGCCTGCTTCATTTGGCTCCGCTTCATCCCCATTAGGGAAAATCCGTGCCCAGGCTACGGAGAGTCTCAGGCACTTGAATCCCATTTCTGCAAATAACGCAATATCTTCCTTATACCGATGATAGAAGTCTATAGCTTCATGTGAAGGATAGAATTCCCCTGCTTTTGGCTCATATGAATCCAGGTTACCCAGAGCAATATTCCATCGATTGGCACCAATCGGAATCAGATCTACAGTTGTTAAACCTTTGCCACCTTCCAGATAGGCACCTTCCAATTGATTCGCTGCGGTTGCTCCTCCCCAGAGAAAATTCTCTGGGAAGGCTGTATATTTTTCATTCATTGAGGAGTTCCTCCTAAACCATCTGTAATTTCAATTAGCTTAATACCGTGATCAATTTATCTTTCTCATGAACAGATGCATCTTTCGTTCCTACAACGTCCAGATAATTGGAAGTATTCGTTACAATGATCGGTGTAACCGTCTCATAACCTGCATCCTTAATCGCTTGCAGGTCAAACTCAACAATCAAATCACCTGCGTTAACACGGTCTCCGTCCTTCACATGGGTTGTAAAATGTTCACCTTTCAGCTTCACCGTATCCTGACCAATATGGATCAGCATCTCTACCCCATCATCGCTTACAAGACCAATCGCATGTTTGGTACGATATACGGTTTGAACGACACCTGTGATCGGAGATACCACTCTGCCGCTGGTTGGACGAATTGCAATCCCTTTACCCATATGCTCTCCTGCAAACGTTACGTCATTAATATCTTTCAGTGCAACGACTTCACCAGCCATTGGGCTTACGATTTCGTATCTGCTGTTCGGATTTGGATCAAGTACAGGTGCTGGAGCTGGTTTTGCTTCTACTTTGTCTTGGAAACCAACCACGTACGTCAGAATGAAACCAAGGATAAACGCGATACCACATGCAACGAGAGCCATATAGAATCCGGAATCAACGCCTGTTGCTTTGTTAATGAAGCTTGGGAAACCAAACACACCGAGTCCACCAAAGATGTATAATTTCGAACCAGCCAATCCCAAGATACCACCACCGATACCACCAGCAATACAGCTCATGATAAACGGCTTTTTCAGCGGAAGTGTCACTCCGTAGATCGCTGGCTCAGTTACACCGAAGATCCCAGAGATGAAGGCCGGAATACCTAAAGATTTCAGTTTCGTATTTTTGGTTTTCAGTATAACGGCAAGTACAGCACCGATTTGAGCAAAGGAGGCTGCAAAAGACATGGCAATTACCGGATCAGCTCCAGATGTGCTCAAGTTAAGAAGCATGACTGGCACGAGTCCCCAGTGGAGACCAAACAGTACAAACACTTGCCATAAACCACCGATAATCAAACCTGTAACAACTGGGCTTAAGTCGTATATGCCTGTTGCACCTGCACCGATCAACTGTCCTGCCCAAGTGGATACTGGACCAATCAGAATGAATGTTGCCGGAACGATAACGAGTAAAGTAAAGAACGGAACAAGGAACGTGCTAACGACTTTAGGAATGATATTTTTAAAGAATCTTTCAATTTTAACAGCGAAGAATGTAGCAATAATGATTGGAATAACCGATGTGGAATAGCTCATCAGAATAACCGGAATACCCAGGAACGTAATGTGAATCGGCGATTCGATTAACGTACCTGTAAACAGGGTGTACAATGGATCTCCAGCAGTCAAACCGGATAGCGTAGGATAGACTAACGAAGCACCTATCGCCATACCCAGGAACGGTGAACCGCCAAATTTCTTGATTGCCGTATAACCAAGGAAAATCGGGAAGAAGTAGAACAGACAGTCACCCGTTGCATTCAACAGCTGGTACGTACCTGACGTATCTGTGATCCATCCAAATGATAGAAACATGGCTGTAAAACCTTTGATCATACCTGTTGCAGCCAGCAGACCGAGTAGTGGTGTAAACACACCAGAGATCATGTCGATAAAGCGGCTGAACAACCCTACCTTTTTACCTGAGTTGTCTGCTTCCTCTTCAATCTGACCTTCGGTTGGGAAATTGCCCGCTTTAACAACTGCTTTATATACATCCGGCACTTCGTTGCCGATAACAACTTGATACTGTCCACCACTCTGCATGACGGTAATAACACCTGGCAGATTTTTAAGTTCTTCCGTTTTGGCTACGCTTTCATTTTTCAGCTTAAACCGCAGTCTTGTTACGCAATGGAATACACTGTTTACATTCTCGCGACCACCTACACCTGACAGAATGTCCTTAGCTAATTGATCGTAGTTGCTCATTGTAATTCTCCCTCTCTAAGTAGACTCCCCATACTTTTTGAAACAAATAAAACCTGAACTACTGAACATACACAACATACCGGATCGTCCGGAAATCAGTCGTGTTATTCAGCAATTCAGGTTTTGCCCTTAACGGTTGCAACCCTGTAAGGCTGTACACATTGGTATTTAATTATTTTAACAACGAAAGTAAGGTACACCCCATACCCTCTTAGTGGAGGATGATCGGAATTGCCTGATTAAACAGTTACAACCCGATTCATGTATGCGCTTACTTCTTGAACTCATCATAGTACATCTGAACTACATTTGCAACACTTATTTTAATGATTTATTTAATAATAATCGATAGCGTGTCGCTTCAAACAACATGAACATATTCACCTGTCAATTCATAACGTTTTCATGCATCTTTTCTGATTGGAGTAACATAGAAATGACCCACAAGAGATCACTTTTTTCAAAGTATACAGTTTGCAGGTCTTAATAAGATACGGGACAGAATTAACCAATAACCGTAATCAATTTATCCTTCTCTTGCACTTCACGATTTGTTGTAGCGACCACGTCCAAATAATCAGCTGTATTGGTTACAATAATCGGTGTTACCGTCTCATATCCCGCCTCAATGATAGCTTGAAGATCGAATTCAACAATCAGATCGCCAACAGTCACACGATCTCCGTCTTTCACATGCGCAGTGAAATGTTGACCTTTGAGCTGTACCGTATCCTGACCGATATGGATTAGAATCTCTACACCTTGATCATCTACAAGTCCAATCGCATGTTTGGTACGGTAAATCGTCTGTACCACACCATTAATCGGGGATACGACTCTTCCACTGGTTGGACGAATGGCAATCCCTTTACCCATATGTTCACCAGCAAATGTAGCATCGTTAATTTCTTGCAAAGGAACCACCTCACCCGTCATCGGGCTGGCAATTTCATAACGATTGTTTGGATTAGGTTCAAGTGCAGCCTTCTCTTCTTTTACTGGCTCAGGAGCCTGTTTGGCAGCCTCTGGATTAGCAGGATCTTTGAATCCTACAAAGTAAACGAGAACAAAGCCTAATACAAAAGCAATAATAGTAGCCATCATGGCCATCCAGAATTCATAGTTGATCCCTTCTGTGGGACTAATGAGCGCTGGAACACCGAAGATGCCTGAAGCAAATACAAACATTTTGGAACCAGCGAACCCAATAATACCACCAGCAGTTGCAGAAGCAATGCAACTCATAATAAATGGTTTCTTTAATGGCAAAGTAAGACCATAGATCGCTGGCTCAGTTACACCGAAAATCCCGGACACGAAGGCAGGAACACCCAGTGATTTAAGTTTGGTATTTTTTGTTCTCAGCATTACGCCAAGGACAGCACCAATCTGAGCAAAGGAAGCAGCAAACATCATCGCAAGTATCGGATCGGCTTTCAGTGTGGACAGATTCAGCAACATGATTGGTACAATTCCCCAGTGTAACCCAAAGATGACCAATACTTGCCACAATCCGCCAACAACAATACCTGTTACCAATGGACTCAAGTCATAGATGCCCGATACCCCGGCACCAATCATTTGACTTGCCCATGTCGCGATTGGACCAATCAAGAGGAATGTCACAGGAACAACAATCAGAATGGTAAAGAATGGCGTAAGAAACGTTCTCACAACAGCTGGAATGATCTTTTTGAAGAACGTTTCTACTTTTGCACCAAAATAAGTAGCAATAATAATCGGAATTACGGATGAGGAATAACTCATCAAAATAACAGGAATACCCAGGAACGTGATATGAATCGGTGATTCAAACAATGTGCCTGCAAACAGCGTATATAAAGGCTCTCCACCGTTAAGACCAGATAAGGTCGGATATACAAGTGATGCTCCGATGGCCATCCCGAGGAATGGAGATCCACCGAATTTTTTCATTGCTGTATAACCTAAGAAGATTGGGAAGAAGTAGAACAGGCAGTCTCCTGCAGCATTCAACAATTGATATGTTCCTGAAGCAGGGTCCAACCACTCGAGAGAAGTAAACATGGACAAGAAACCTTTGATCATCCCTGTTGCAGCAAGCAAGCCAAGAATGGGTGTAAATACACCTGAGATCAAGTCGATAAATCGACCCAAAAGACTTTCTTTTTTGCCAGCAGAGTCAGACTCATCATTATTAGTGACCGGTTCATCTGCACTCATATTCCCAACTTGTAGCAAGGCTTTATATACATCAGACACTTCGTTACCCACGACTACCTGGTACTGTCCAGCGCTTTGCATGACTGTTATGACTCCAGGCAGATTTTTGAGTTCGTCTGTTTTGGCATGATTGTCATTTTTTAATTTGAAACGAAGTCTGGTCGCGCAGTGCACCACACTGTTAATGTTCTGTTTTCCACCAACACCTGACAGAATGTCTTTGGCTAATTGCTCGTGTTTCATGAAATCTTTTCTTCCTTTCTGGATAAACACGGATTCAAAGCATATTGGAGAGAATAAAAAAACCTGAACATCTGAATGTAAGGAACATCCGGTTAACGGTATGTTCTGACATTCAATCGTTCAGGTTTTGCCCTGGTGGTTGCAACCCTGCAAGCTGATCTATGGGATTATTCAGAAGTTGCATTCACAACTCTCTCAATATGAATCGTTAAGTACATGATTTCTTCGTCAGTTAGTTGATAGGTGTAGTTGCTTTCAATGAACTTCTTGATTTTCTCCGAGCACTTGTGCGCTGCTGGATACTTTTTCTGAATCATTAGGAACAGTTCATCGTCGTTGTTGCTCTTGTAATGTTTTCCCTTCACCAAACGTTGAGCGAAAAACTTCAAATGCGTCACAAAGCGATAGAATGTCAGTGAGTTCTCATCAAAATCAATCTTGAAATGATACTTGATGATCGTCAAGATTTCCTGCATGACCTGCGTCATACTCTTGATGTTGGGCATTTCCTCGTTCAAAGCTGCATTGACAAAGTGAAGTGCCATAAAACCGGCTTCGTCCTCGGGCAGTATTACGCCAAACTGATCACAGATCATATTGAGCGCTTCCATTCCGACTTCGTATTCCTCTTTATATAACTGCTTTGTCTCCCAGATCAACCCGTTGCGTATAGGCAGATTCTTGCGATACCGCTCAATGGCAAAGTGAATATGGTCTGTGAGGTGCAAGTAAATGCTCTCATTCAGTTTCTTGCCAAGTTTTAATTTGGCATAAGCGATGATCTCCTCTGACACTTTCATGTATTCCAGAGGAATGCTTGAGATTAATGCCTTGAAGTTTTCCTGAATATCTTCATTCTGTAAAGTAAATATCTTATCGATATGCTGCTCGGAAACCATATCACCCGCCCGCTTCTGATAAGCAATCCCACGGCCAATGATAATAACTTCCTGTTGTTCGTCATTCATTGCAACTACAGCATTATTGTTCAGCACCTTCTCGATTTTCACTTTATCACTCCAATATACAGAAAAAGACAAACCAATCCCTTTTCTCAAGGTAAACGGCTTTGCCTGATTCAACAGTTACAACCCGATATGTTGTACGCGCTTCCCTCATAATATTACAAAGTTCTACACAGTGCAACAAAAAGTTAATATCGTATTAGCATGACTCCCGATCTAGGTAAATATACTCACAGGCGTGAGCAAAACAAGAATTATTTTACAATAATTTACGATTTATTGTTTTTGCTTTCTTTCTCCAGTTCCGCTTCAATTCTTCGATTAATCATATCCATCTGTTCTGAATCCAAACGATCGACTTGCCTGTATTCTTTATCCCTCTCGTACTCCTGCGCCTCACCTTTGTTCATTAACCCCAGATGATTCTTGATGTCTCGAATATCTTCACGCATATGCATTGTCTGGCGGTATTGGTCTACAACAAGTGCAAAAATAATGCCCCCGGCCACTATTGGACCAAATGGGAACAGATAACATAAAACAAGTCCTATGAGCAAAAATATAACAAAATACATGTGTAATGCCCCTCTCTATAAACTATCTTTTCTACTAAGGTAGAAGTGTCTCAGATTACAAATTAAATCGTTCCTGAATTAACTTTGCCACTTCATCCGGGCTCTTGTGCGTGTTATCAATCCGTATGTAGTGCTCATGCATGATTTCTCCCGGTTCCGAATTCAGTCGATAATTCTTCATCGTATCAAGTAAATCTCGCTCAGACCACGCGATATCACGCTTTGTTGGCTTGTGTAGCAGGCGATGCGGACTCTTGTTACGCTCCAGTCTTTCGGATGGGTCCGCCTCCAGTTCCACATAACAGACCTGACCCCCTTGAGATGTAAACAACTCACTGATTTTACGGATGTATTCACCATCTGACTCCGCGTCCAAAGCCCACACAAATGTGAAAATTAAACCCGGCAGGTCACTCTTCGCCACTTCTTCGAAAATCTCCTGGCGGAACAGACTCACCAATCTTTTTCCTTGTGGTGTGCCATAGCTGAAGAAAGGAGACACCAATTCAATCGTCATGTGGTTATGGAACAATTTTAGCTTTGTTATCTTCTCCAGCTCTTGCCCCACCGTCATCTTGCCCACAGCCTGTGGGCCAAAAATAATCACCAATTTCATTTGATCACTCCTGACTAGGTAGTGTTCATTCCATTAATTCAATTTTATGGACATTAAACTCTATAATACCTTCTTTAACGCAAATAAAAAAGAGGTTCCAAGTGATTCCCTCAACGCTTGAGGGCTTGAAAACTCTTTTCTTATATAGCATATCTTTATTTTAACTTAACGTCCAATCAGTACCCATCCCCACTTCATCCGCCGCAATGCCATCGCGCAGATCCATGAGATCAGGAGCGCCACAACATAAGATAGAATGATACCCAAGCTGAAGTGCTGAGCCAGGTCATCTGTGAATTCACGTCTCCAGAAGAGTAATACAAGTGGATGCATTAAAAATACACCGAACGCAACTGTACCCAAGGAATCCAGAACATGCGTAGCTTTACGAACTTCCGTATGTTTTCCTGCGCCCAATCGTTCACTAAAGATCAACAGGAGCAAGCAGGCTGACAACGTAAACAAATTTCGGAACAGGAACAGCACGGTATAGGTTACCACCGGGTATGCAGCAAAAGCGGTTTTGATATAAGCATTACCATATATAAAAATGGCACCTCCGCTCAATAACGCAGCTATAAGTGCATAACGGTGAGTGTACAGTTTCTTCAATGCCCACTCAAAGTTCAGCCCAACCCATGCGCCAAAACCAATCACGATCAGATAACTGGGTAACAAACTTCCTGTTCGTTCGAAGTGAAACTGCAAATGTAGTGCATAGAAGATCGCTTGGCCCGCAATAAAGAATAATGGCAAATACCGATTAAAAAGAAGATGGCGTGTAAGTGACAGAAGCAATGGAAAAACGAGATAGAATTGAAGAATAATCAGAAAAAAGTACAAGTGGGTATGAGCGGTTCCCATCACTAATTCTTTTGCAAATTGAACACCGTGGGTCAAAGGTTCTTTGCCCGCAAGCAACTGTTTAATGGCAAAATAGATAAAGGACCATACCACGTAGGGTACACATACATAGAATAATCGCTTTTTGTAAAAAGCGAGCATCCAACCCTTCTCATTCACCTTGGAGCTGTAGTTGTAGAACAAAACCAGGGATGACAAGAACAGGAACGCCGGGACGGCAAATTGCAGGAACGTGTTCCAGAAGTAATACACATCATGATCTAACGTGTGCTTGGGGTAATGCGCAACTGCTGTTGAAGTAGCATGGATGGCTACCACTGCCATGATGGCCAATGCACGATAGAGATCCAGATACTCAATACGCCGGGGCCGATTAACCGGTTGATTCATAAAAATAACCTCACTTGTGCCTGATATGGGATGATAGTTTCCGGCCGCAATCCAGATTCTATGCTTCATTTTAATCAGCACGCGAGGGTATTACAATCATAATCTATATTATTTTCGTTATATATCACCATTATTCTTCATTATTCGACATTTTCTATCCAGAATCGTTCAATAACATTGCCATTGGACTCCACATAGTCTTCATCCTGAATTCCACCATTTCGAAGGATAACCCTTCTGGATGGCTCATTTATTGCATCACATACGACCAATACTTTGGTGATTCCAATCTCTCTCGTTTTCTCCAAAGACAGCCTGAGAATTTCGGAACCATAGCCACTTTGCCGCTCTCCAGGACGAATGCCATATCCAATATGCCCTCCACTGTTGAACAATTTGTCGTTAAGCTCATGCCTTATATTTACAGCACCCACGATTTGTTGACTCTCCGTGACCAACCAGTATGTACTATCTTTGACCCAGCCTTCCGGAATATCGATGCCTTGTTCATTGCGTTGCAAAAACGCCAACATCTCATCAAACTCAGAAGGATCTTTGGAAATGACCCACGGTACCATCACCTCTCCACTTCTCACCCAGTCTTCATAAAATGCCAAATATGCATCCTTATACGCTCGCGATGGTTTAATTAATCTGACATGTTCTTTCCCCACGGTCATTACACCCTCCCAACAGATATTGAAACTGCCATGCTCCCGCTTCCAGGACATAACATTCTTGCTCTTCCATCAGACAAGTTCGAATAAGGACCTGCGTGTGAGCAGATCCTCTTCAAATATACATCTTACCGCTTATTCTATTATTATACAGACTCTGTCAATGTAACATCCTGAACATCTCGGTCCTTCTTCATATCCGTGTCCTTATACTTGAATTTGTAACTTCCTGATCCAAGTGTGACTTCAATATCTTCTCCAATACTTCGAATATTCTGAACTTCATTTACCTGATCCAACGGGTGCCCTTGCTCCAGAACGATCTGTGCACCTGCTCCAGGAAGACGTACCGTACCTCTCGTATTGACAGGAATGTGCACGCGTATCTCCATTTCTCCCTCCGCCAGCCGGTGCCAACTTGAAGCTACTTGACCATACATCGTCTCCAAACTCGCTTCCACCCAATCCAGTCCAGGTCCGGGTTGCGGCTCGATATGCACCATTCGGAATCCTGGCTGATGTTCATCGGACCGGATGCCGGCAACATAACGATACAACCATTCCCCAATCGCACCGTAAGCATAGTGGTTAAATGAGTTCATATCAGCACTCCAGAGACTGCCATCCTCCTTGATCCCATCCCAATGTTCCCAGACCGTCGTTGCGCCTTGAGTTACCTGATATAGCCAGGACGGATAATCCTCTTGAAAAAGTAATGTATATGCCAGGTCGTGAAGACCTGCATCACTCAGTACCGGATTCAGATAAGGTGTGCCCACGAATCCTGTGGTAAGATGATTCCCCGCCTCTTTCACGAGTTTCGCCAATTGATCAACAGCACGAGTTCGGGCAACACCATCCAGCAGGTCAAATTGCAGCGCGAGAACATGCGCTGTTTGCGTTGGAACAGCAATTTTGCCGGCTGGAGTGACGAATTCTTTATTAAACGCAAGAACAATGTTGGTATGCAACGTTTTGTAATATTCAGCATCATCTGTCTTTCCAAGTACCTCAGCTGCTTTTTGAGTTAACGAAACGGAATAGGCATAGAATGCAGTTGCCACATAATCCGTATCCGTTGCACCAACGTAACTATCCGGCTTGGAATCCAGTCCCAGCCAATCGCCAAAGTGGAATCCCGTGTTCCACAGATATGGGTTATCGCCCTGCCCGTGAATGTACTCGATCCACCGCTTCATACTCTCATATTGTTCAGCCAGTAATCTGGCATCCCCATACATCTCATAGATAGTCCAAGGACAGATGACTGCTGCATCACCCCAAGCGGCGGACGAATGACTGGTGTCACCCCATCCTTCCGACGTGGAACTTCTCAGATCTGGAACGAAGAATGGAATACCTCCATCTGCTCCCTGGTCCGCTTCCAGATCCCGCAACCACTTGGTGAAGAAAGGCGCCGTATTCATGAGGTAAGAGGACGTGCGGACAAACATCTGTGCATCACCGGTCCACCCGAGCCGTTCATCCCTCTGTGGGCAGTCTGTCGGCACATCAAGGAAATTCCCCTTTTGCCCCCACAATATATTGTGATGCAGTTGGTTCACCAGGGGGCTGGAGCACAAGAACTGACCTGTTTGCTCCATATTTGAGTGCAGCACTATGCCAGTGAAATTATCGAGATGAATGTGTTCAGAAAAGCCAACCAGCTTCACATATCGGAACCCCTGGAACGTAAAATGCGGTTCAAATGTTTCTACTTCATCCCCCTTGCACGTATAGCGAATACACTGCTTGGCGGCGCGAAGATTATCGGTGTAGAAGTTGCCCTCATGATCCAATATCTCAGCATGGTGCAGCTCAACCGTCTGACCGACCTCACCTTGAATGCTAAATCTCACCCATCCCACCATATTCTGCCCCATGTCTATTACACGATCTCCCTGTGGAGTTGTTAAGAAGGCGATTGGCTGTATTTGTTCGACTTGGGTAACGGGTACATTCTCCTGCGCAACGATGATATCTTTGGGATGTTCCAATATGTTCACAGGTGACCAATTCACTTCAGATGTATCCGACCAATCAGACTCCAATCGTGCATCATACGTCTCCCCCATATAGATGTCCGACATGCGAATGGCACTTGGAGCAGTCGTCCACTCACCATTGGATACAATACATTCCTCTGATCCATCTGCGTATTTCATATGCAGTTCCAGCAGCAATGCGGACGTTGAACCAAATATATCCCGTTCTTTGTTCCAACCAAGATATCCCCGATACCAGCCATCTCCAAGATATGCACCCAATATATTCTGTCCATTTTGAAGCAAGTGGGTAACATCATAGGTTTGATATTGTAATCGCTTACGATAAGAGGTCCAGCCAGGTGTAAAATAATCTTCTCCTACTCTTGTGTTGTTCATATGCAACTCGTATAATCCAAGTGCTGTCACATATATTCTGGCAGACGTAACAGGTTGTTTCACATTAAACTGCTTACGCATACGCCGGCATGACGTATCTCCATCATCTGATGCTTGAGCTGTGATCCATGCTGCTTGCCACTTGTTATGACGATCCATAAGTCCCATCTCGAAATAAGCCGTTTCGGACCAGTCTGAATCACTTCCTGCATCATCCCATGCGCGAATCCGGTAATAGTATCGCGTTTGCGGAGAAGGCTGAAAATGGTTTAGTTCCACATGTATGGATTGATCACTGCTTATCTCGCCAGAATCCCATGTAATCCCTTCAAAATCTTTCGTTAGGGAGAGTTGTACCTGGTAAGCGGATTGCATACAGTTCCGCCGATCAGACTGCAACTGCCAGCTTAATCTCGGTGATTTTACATCGAGGCCTATCGGGTTGACTCTATATTCACAGCGAAGGTGACTAACGTTGAACATTAACAGATCGTCCTTTCCATCTTGGCTTCCCATTCGGGGTTACGATATAATTATATCGATCCTGCTGTCGTAAATACCCGGTGATCCGGACTATTTCATCCGGTGATTCAGCCATCTATGCGAGGAGGTTGCCTGTGGATTCATCTGTACAACTTATGAAAAGCGAATACTTTCTGCATAATCATCTGCAACTTTTTGTCAATCGTTGCTCTGAAGATTTTATGCTTCCTTTTCACGCGCATGATTTTATTGAGTATAGCTATGTTGCTGAAGGAAAGGGCTTTCATCATATCGGTGAAGATGTCATTCCCGTGAAGAAAGGCATGCTGTTTGTCATTCCTGTTGGCGTTCCTCATGTCTTTCGTCCTGTGAGCACAAATGTGACCGAGCATCCGCTAATTATCTATAATTGTCTGTTTAATGCTGAGTTGATCAACACGCTGACAGCCATCATTCAGGAGAAAGAAATCATTCAACATCTGATGGACTTGGCACAAAATCAGGTTCCTTATATATCCATTGTGGATCGCAACGATCAGATTGAAGAACTAATGGTGAAGCTGTATCGTGAATCCTCCGTTCATGGAATCGGCTCGTCTACCATGTTATACACCTTGGTAAGCCAGTTGGTATTGATGACCTATAGACAACTGTATCAAAAGGATCAGGATGAAGAGAACCATTCCACTGGGTTCGATAACATCCATCACTATATCAAGGAACACCTAAGCAATCGTATTCGGATGTCTGATCTGGTCCGCATATCAGGCTGGAGCGAAAAGCAGATTGGGCGAATGTTTCTGCGGCATACCGGACAGACCTTTAGCGGCCACCTGCAACATCTACGCATACAAAAAAGCTGCGAAATTCTAAAGAATTCACAGCACAAAGTCAGCCTGATTGCCGAGCTGGTCGGATATCGGGATATGGATTCATTCTATGCCGCATTCAAAAAAATAACAGGTGAAACACCTCTCGCCTATCGCAAAAAATCCAGAGCACTTCACTCTGGACGATAAGATTACCTACCTTTTAGACACCAACAACCTGTAACATTTCATCTATGTATGCCTTGGCTTCTTTCCATGAAGACATCAACGGAAAGTTGTATCGCTCACGTTCCTGTAAATTCCATGGATGCGGGATACAGATAACCTTTTTGCCATTCTCATGCGCGGGAATCAGATTATGTGCTCCATCATCAATGAGCAGATCGAATCCGAGCAAGTTTTTTCGTTTGCATGTAATAAACTGTTCAGCGGTTATAAAAGGCATGTGCTGCTGAAGCCAGTTCCACTTCTCAACCACTGTTTTTGGCTCTGCTGCTGTTACGACAATGACATCATAGGCATCGTTCAGCTTGCGCATCTCATCTACAACATATTCGTCGTATAATTCCAATTCCTCGAACAGACCCGGCCGACCATAAAATACATCGTGCGTGCTCTCTGGATGACGCAAATGGGACGTATCCCAATGAATCATATCCTCATACCGCAACGGATGGGTCGGGAAGTTAAGGTTGTTGTGATATATAGCCCGCTTGACCAGATGACATATCGTGTCATCCATATCTACAGCAATAATAGGCTTCTTCATGGTTATCCCTCCCCCAATACGATCACAGTATACCATCCAGTATGTTATGAAGTCATCCCTTTTACCTTGAAGTGCCATTAGCGTGGATGAAAATCCTGCGAGATGATATTAAAAAGGCACCCCGATGGCGTAACACTAGCTATGCCTGGGGTGCCTTTTTAGATTAATTTATTCCAAGTTTTCGCCATTGGAGGCAATGACTTTTTGGTACCAACCAAAGCTCTTTTTCTTATACCGATTCAATGTACCTTGTCCGTTGTCGTCCTGATCCACGTAGATCACGCCATAACGCTTGGACATTTCCGAAGTGGATGCGCTGATGATATCAATCGCTCCCCAGTTGGTATAGCCCATGAGGTCCACACCATCCATAATGGCTTCTTTCATTTGTGTAATGTGTTTTCTCAGATAATCAATCCGGTAATCATCGTTAATGGAACCATCTGCTTCAATGGTATCTTTCGCGCCAAGTCCATTCTCCACCACAAATAATGGCAATTGGTAACGATCATACAACTCTTTCAATGCTACACGCAGACCAATCGGATCAAGCTGCCAGCCCCACTCCGTACGCTCCAGATTTGGGTTCTTAATCGTGCTGTACAGGTTGCCTCCAGTCACTCCATATTCTTCTGGATTTACTGCGGACACCAAGGATGTGTAATAACTGAATGAGATGAAGTCAACTGTGTGCTCACGCAGGATCTGCTCATCCCCCGGTTCCATGGCAATGGTAATCCCGTTCTCTGCCCAGTACCGAGCCATGAATGTTGGGTAACTACCACGAACTTGTACATCCGTGTGCAGCAGGTTCAGCTGATTATCGATCTGTGCTTGCAGCACATCCTCTGGCTTCGATGTCGCCGGGTAGTGAATCATGCGTGCAAGCATACATCCGATCTGGAAGTTCGGGTTAATCTGACGTGCTTTTTCCGTTACCAGGCTGCTGGCTACAAATTGATGATGAAGTGCCTGATAGGAAGCCTGCATCGTGTTCTCCACCCGGTCTTCAATAATACCTCCGCCTGTGAACGGTTCAATAATGGTCGTGTTAATCTCATTAAACGTTAACCAGTATTTTACCTTGTCCTTGTACCGATTCATCACGGTTTCTGCATATCTTACAAAATGTCCAATCACTTCGCGGCCTGCCCAGCCGTTATATTTCAGCACAAGTGCCATCGGCATCTCATAGTGTGAGAGTGTTACGAGAGGTTCAATATCGTATTTACGGAGTTCATCGAACACTTCGTCATAGAAGCGCAGTCCCTCTTCATTTGGCTCGGTATCATAACCATTCGGGAAAATGCGCGGCCAGTTGATGGACAGACGAAATGTTTTGAAGCCCAGCTCAGCAAACAGCGCAATATCCTCTTTGAAACGGTGGTAGAAATCAATCCCATAACGCTTCGGATAACCTTCCGCACTGTGATGTGCCATTGCTTTCTCAACCGTTGCACTCGTAACATGCATCAGTTCTCTAAGGTTCGTGTAGTCCTTTTTCTCAAAATAAGGAACCATGTCGGCCGTCGACCATCCTTTGCCGCCAGCGTCGAATCCACCTTCAGCCTGATTGGCGGCAATAGCGCCGCCCCACAGAAATCCTTCCGGAAACCCTTGTCGATGAATCATCCGTATCTCTCCTTCTTTTTTTTGAATTTGTCTATTAGTCCCAAGACGATTAGATTTCAGCTTTCAAGACGTCTTCACCCATCGTGATATCGCCCAATTTCACCGGTAGAACCTGCTTGTAATCTGCCGTATTGGTAACAACCATAGCCGTTGTAATGTCGTATTCTTTGGCAATCTCGGCCAGTTCAAATGTGAGTAACTTGTCTCCGGCTTGTACACGTGCTCCTGTAGCCACATGTGCATCGAAGTACTGTCCACGCAGCTTCACCGTGTTGATTCCGACATGAATCAGCAATTCCATTCCGTTATCACTGCGGACAACGATCGCATGTTTCGTTTTGAACACATTCATGATCGTACCCGTCACTGGAGATAGCAATTCGCCCACCGTAGGAACAAATGCCACACCTTTACCCATCAATTCATCACCGAATGTTGGATCATTGACTTCTTTGAGCGGAATGGATTTACCTGTCATTGGTGCAACGGCTACCGCATTACTCGTTGGTGTTGGAGCGCCCATGTCGTCCACGTTTACACTTGCCGCATCGCTCGAAGGTGTTGTCGCTGCCGCAGAAGAAGCGCCTGGTGAGAATTGAGCCAATGCCTCAGCGTCTCCTTCTTCTTCCTTAATACCGAATATCGTAGACATAATCGTACCTACAACAAATGCAAGAATCATTCCGCCAAAGGAATACCAGAACGTTTGACCGATCAGGGAAGGAAGTCCCGGGAGACCACCATTACCTGCAAGTACATATGCTTTGGCGCCAAAAGCAAGGGCGAAGCCGCCACCGACTGCGCTACCAATCATCGCTGCGGCAAATGGTTTTTTATACTTCATGTTAACCCCGTACATAGCTGGCTCCGTTACACCCATGAGTGCTGTGAAGCTCGTGGACAATGCCACGGTTTTGAGTTTTTTATCTTTTGCCCGGAAGAATACGCCGAGAGTTGCACCAGCCTGACCCATATTGGAGATAAAGGTCAATGGCAAGAATTTATCAAATCCCAGTGTAGCAATATTGCTCAGAATGATCGGCACAAGTGCATAGTGCATTCCTGTCATAATAATAAGCGCCATCGCGCCGCCCAATACGATACCTGCAATCAATCCGCCTTCATTCAGCAGCCAGTTAATACCGCCAGACAATCCACTACCTACAAATGTACCCAATGGACCGATCGCAATCAGCGTTACCGGAACCATGACAAGTAAAGTAATCAACGGCACAAGCAATAGCTTGAGTGCAGCAGGGATGACGCGGTCAACCCATTTCTCAACATAGGACATCAACCATACAGCAAGAAGAATCGGGATAACCGATGAAGCATAACTTACTGCTGTAACCGAGATGCCCAAAAATCCAACCGATTCACCGCTAGATAGCAATGTTGTCATGTCTGGATACATTAGGGCTGTTCCCAGTGCAATGGCAACAAACGGATTACTGCCGAATTTGCGAGCAGCACTGACTGCAATCAGTAAAGGCAGGTAATGGAATACGCCGTCACCAATGGCTGAAAGAATACGATACGTATCTGTTCCAGCGGACATCCAACCTACAGACACGAATAGTGCCAGTAACCCTTTGAGCATACCTGCCGCTGTAATCGCTGGAAGCATCGGGGCGAAGACACCTGCGATTGTTTCAAAAATTTTCAGTACAACATTTTGTTTTTTATCCGACTTTGGCTCTTTATTTTCCGTACTTTGCTGGATCGCTGGATGTTCCTTCACCATGGCGTCGAATACTTTCGACACATCGTTACCGATAATGACCTGAAATTGGTCACCCGAAATGTTCGTACCCATGACTTTATCCAGTTTATTGAGTGAACCGTTATCGACTTTATCGTTGTCTTTCAGATCAAAACGCAAACGTGTAACACAGTGATACACTGAATTAATATTTTTGGTTCCCCCAACGGCTTTGATGATTTCCTGCGCCGCTTCCTGATGTTTCATGATGTTTTCCTCCTCATTTTTCCAATAAAAAATACCCGAATGAATATAGCGCAAAAATGTGGCGCCATCTCATTCGGGTATTGCCTGATTGAACAGTAACAAGCCCATGGGATATCCAGTTGTAATTTCATACCATCGCGTGAACATTATACGTCCCGCTTGGTTTTCATCAGACGTTCCAGATGGAGCGTGAGATATAACTGCTCCGAGTGAGTCATGTCATACTGATAGTTCTTATGGATAAAAGTCTCGATCTTGCCAATACATTTGAATGTCTCCGGATAGTTTTTCCGAACCACTTCATACAGATACTCCTCGGCATCATCATGTGAAGAATGCGTAATGACACGCTGACAGAAATACTTCAAATGGGTGATGAAGCGGAAATAATTGACGCTATCTTCATCCAATTCGATATTGAAGTGATATTTGATGATATTCATAATCTCTTGCAGCAGCTGCATGAGATGAGTGACATCATTCATGGAATCATTCACTTCCGCATTGATGAAATGTAGGGCAATATTACAGATTTCATCTTTGGGGAATTCAATATCCAGTCTTTCCTTCAGTAAAGTCAGTGCTTCTCTGGCCACATCATACTCTGCCTTATAAAAGTGCTGAACTTCCCAAGAAAGTGGATTACGAGTGATCATTCCTTTTTCCAAGCGTTGAACAGCAAAGTGAATGTGATCCGACAGCGAGACATAGATCCCGTCACTGATGGTTTTGTTCAATTGTGTTCGTGCCAGTGTCACAATATCATCTGTTGCCTGCAAAATCTCAATCGGCACTTCAGCTACGATGGATTTAAATTTCTCATAGATCGATGTATCCTGAAGACGGAATACCTTCTCAATCCGCTCTTCATCAATCTCATCGCCTGCTTTGAACTTGAATCCGATACCCCGGCCGAGGATCAGTAGTTCCTGATTTTTGTCATCCACGGTACTGACAATATTGTTATTAAATATCTGTTTAATAATCATTCTGGACCCACCTGGTTTTTTTTGAGGAATAAAAAAGGGCAAAACCAAAACAGAAATAATAAAATCATTTCCATAGTGGTTTTGCCCGCATTACCGGTAACAAGCCTCGGATCTAATTTATCATAACCTGAAAACGGTGTCAACCACAAATACTGCCATTTCTATTCCACTTCATTCCCTTATTACTTGAGTCATTTGACTAAGCTTACCTTTAAGGATACATATGTTTTAATATTCACATGTTGAAGCAGATTCAACCAAAAAATTCACAATGACTTACCGCTGAAACGAATGAGATTATAACTAAAGTAAATGTTTTGAAGGATTTCTCACCTTTAACAGAGAAATGATCTAAATGTACGGAGTAATTTATAAAGGGGATTTATTCGTGAGGGACAAAGTAAAAGGATTACTCATTGGTGTCACAATTGGCTCAATGCTTACAGGAGTTACAGCTTATGCAGCATCAGGAACGCCAATAAAAGCTTTACTACAGAAAGTAAATATTTATGTGGACGGGACAAAGAAGTCGACAGCTAATGCAATAACTTATAACAATACTACATATGTACCAGTTAGAAGTATAAGTACTGCACTTGGTGAGAACGTAGCTTTAAAGTCTAACAATCTGTACATTGGCAAACAACCATTAGTTAAACTAACAGGGAATCAAGCGTTTGAACTGTTATATAAAAAAATTAAGAAAGAAATCGAAATGTATAGCCTAACTGTTGGAGAGGAATCCAAAGACGGAGATTTTTATGTAATGCGTTCATTCTCAGACAGAGAAACGTATGAAGTGACTTATGGCCTTTACTACATCCACATGTACACAGGGGAAGTCTACGAATGGAACTTCAAATCCAAGAAAATGGTTAAACTATAGTTATTAAAAGGCCCTTCTCTCGAAGGGCCTTCATCATTACTGGAACGTCACATTAATCTGCACAATCTCCGAACGACTACTTGTGCGAATTGGAGGTCCCCAGAAGCCAAATCCTGAGGTTACAATAGAATGCATGGAGCCCTTTTGCAGATAACCCCAATCATTCTCATAAATAGCCTGTGTGATGAACTGAGCAGGTGCAATCTGACCGCGGTGGGTGTGACCGGATACCACCAGATCTACATTGTTCTGTTCCGCAATATCCAGATCATACGGCTGGTGATCCATCATAAGTACCGGTTGGCTCAAGTCCGTATCTTGCATTAATGTGGCTACTTCTGCACGATCCTTCTCTGTGCGGTCTTTTCGTCCAATGAGAGTGATCTTGTCATCCAGTACAATCTTGTCATCATACAATACTTGCATGTTGCTCTTCTCCAGCGCAGCGATCAGATCTTCGATCGGACCATCGAACTTATCGTGATTTCCAAGAGAAGCATAAACACCGTATGGAGCCTGAATGTCACTGATAATATCCGCAATTCCGCTATTCAGATACATATTCAGATTGTCATCAATAATATCTCCCGGATACAGCACCAGGTCTGGCTTCAACGCATTAATCTCCTCTACCATACGTTTGGCATGAGCAGGTCCAGACAGTAATCCAAAGTGCATATCGGCAGCCATAACAATGTTGAGCTTGTCCACACCTTCTACTTTTTTATCAATCTGGATATTATATGTTCTCACTACCGGACTGTAAGCATTGAAAATTCCATAACCCATTGTGGACACTAACAGCACCAGCGTAACGACACCCGCCCATTTCTGTGTGTGATGTCTAGGAATACGGGTTAACTTCAACAACCACATCGTAAGATGAACGACAGGCAGGATCAGCAATAACAACGAGAAGATGGCCAGCCAGTAAGAACCGATAATACTGAGAAATGAGATGCTTCCAAACACACGTGCCAAAATGAAGGAAACGGCAAGGAATACAAGCGCTATAATATAAAACCATCGAAATCTGGCGGACACGACTGGTTTCATCCAACTCCAACCGCTCCAGCCTATGTAGAACACTAATAAACCGTATATCACCAAAAACAATATACCCATTAATACAAACATGCCCGGTCTAACCTCCACGTCAATAAGTTGTATGCTGAATTTTTATCACGGATGTAATTCCGTCTGAACAAGTATAACGTAGTTGAAGGGTCAGATCATCTGTTTGCCAAACCCAGATTCGTACATTTTATTACAATTTGATGATATTCAAATTCGAACCATTAACGAGAAAAAGCACCCTTGCAGGTACCATGAAGTTGAATTCATGAATGACTGCAAGAATGCTATATATTCGGAACGGATATTACTCGTTCGTATCCATCCACTGGAAGTGGAATGAACCTTCTTTGTCCACACGTTTGAATGTGTGAGCACCGAAGTAGTCACGTTGTGCTTGCAGCAAGTTTGCTGGCAAACGCTCCGTACGGTAACTGTCGTAGTAAGAAAGAGCACTGGAGAAGCCAGGTACCGGAATACCTTGTTTTACAGCAGCCGCTATAACTTCACGCCATGCACCTTGATAAGACTCAACGATGTTTTGGAAGTATGGATCAAGCAGCAGGTTTTTCAGTGCTGCATCTTTGTCATATGCCTCTTTAATGTTTTGCAGGAATTGCGAACGGATGATACATCCGCCACGGAAGATCATGGCAATGTTGCCGTATTTCAGATCCCAACCATACTCGTCGGAAGCTGCACGCATTTGTGCAAATCCTTGAGCGTAGGATACGATTTTACTTGCAAACAGCGCTTTACGCACGTTCTCGATGAACGCTTTTTTGTCACCAGAGAATGCTTCAGTTGCTGGTCCATTCAGAATTTTGCTAGCTGCTACACGCTCGTCCTTCATGGCAGACAAGAAACGGGAGAATACGGATTCCGTAATCATGGACAAGGGAACGCCGAGATCCAGCGCGCTTTGGCTTGTCCATTTACCTGTTCCTTTTTGTCCAGCCGCGTCCAGAATGACATCAACCATCGGCTTGCCTGTTTCTGGATCATATTTGGAGAAGATGTCTGCCGTGATTTCGATCAGGTAGCTGTCCAGCTCCCCTTGATTCCACTCGGTGAAGATCTCATGCAACTCTTCAACGGAAACGTTCAATACGGATTTGAGCAAGTGGTACGCTTCACCAATCAACTGCATATCTCCGTACTCGATACCGTTATGCACCATTTTTACATAGTGTCCCGCACCGTCTGGTCCGATATAAGTGCTGCATGCATCATTGCCTACTTTGGCGGAGATTGCTGTAAGGATCGGTTCTACCAACTGATAAGCACTTTCCTGACCGCCTGGCATGATTGCCGGGCCTTTCAGTGCGCCTTCTTCACCACCGGATACACCTGCACCGATGAAGCGGAAGCCTTTTTCTTCCAGTTCTTTACTGCGACGTTGTGTGTCAGGGAAGTAAGCATTACCTCCATCGATAATAATGTCGCCTTGATCCAGATGAGGAAGCAATTGTTCGATCGTTGCATCTGTTGCTTTACCTGCTTGTACCATGATCAGAATTTTACGCGGAGACTCCAGGGATTCCACGAATTCTTCAATGGTGAACGCACCTGTCAGGTTTTTACCTTCTGCTTCTTTCAGAAGATCGTTCGTTTTCTCCGGGGAACGGTTAAATACCGATACCGAGAAACCTTTGCTTTCAATGTTCAAAGCCAGGTTTTTACCCATTACTGCCAATCCAATAACACCGATCTGCTGTTTACTCATTATATCCTCCCAATGCTCCATGATTTATATAGTTTATAGAGGGTGTTCAAAAAGTCCGCTTTTGATTCCGAAGGGGTACTGAAAACCGACATTTTTGAACACGTATTTATTATAAGTTGAAACAAATAAATGCTCAGTGATTATTGTACTGTTTTTTTCCAGTCCGCTGCAAATTTGTCCATACCTTGATCTGTCAGTGGGTGTTTGGAGATTTGTTCAATGACGGAGAATGGAACAGTCGCGATATGTGCTCCCGCCATTGCTACACGTGTAACGTGATCCGGATGTCTTACGGAAGCCGCAATAATCTGTGCATCCAGGTTATGTGTACGGAACAATTCAGCAATTTTGGTAACCAATTGTACGCCGTCCTCAGAGATATCATCAAGACGTCCCAGGAATGGAGATACATATGTCGCACCAGCACGAGCAGCCAGAAGCGCCTGGTTCACAGTGAAGATCAACGTTACGTTGGTTTTCACGCCTTTTTTGGTCAAGTAACGGCAAGCTTCAAGTCCTGCAAGTGTCATTGGCAATTTGATCGTAATGTTTTTGTCGCTGTTATTAATTTTGATCAATTCGTTTGCTTGTGCAATCATATCTTCAGCAGTAAGGGCATCTGGTGTCACTTCCGCAGAAACGGACTCGACTTCAGGTACCAAACGCAAGATTTCTTCAATACGATCTTCGAATTTCACGCCTTCTTTGGCTACCAAAGATGGGTTAGTTGTTACACCAGACAATACGCCGATTTTGTATGCTTTTTGGATATCTTCCACGTTAGCTGTATCGATAAAAAATTTCATGATTTAATTACCTCCAGATATATTTTTTAGTATGGTTTAGAGATTCGCATTAACCGCCAAGGGTATGCTATTTGTAACTACAGACTCCTGATCCGCCGGCTCATCAAACCACCAGTGGTGACCATCTTCTTCAAGCATAGCATCTGATTCAGCTGGACCATAGCTACCTGCAGGATACAGGTGAAGTGGCAACAGATTTTCCTGGAATGCATCCAGAATAGGTTGCACCCATGCCCATGACAATTCTACTTCATCCCAGTGGGCAAAGAATGTTGGATCACCCAGCAAAGCATCACGAATCAGATTCTCGTAAGCTTCCGCAAGGTCCCCTTTATCCGGAGAAAGATCGATATGAACCGGTTTGAATTCACCTTTATTCTCAGGATCACTTGCATTCAGTTGCAATGTCATGCTCTGATCCGGACTCATCTCAATGACGAGCAGGTTTGGCTTGGAACCCTTGTTTTTCAGCACATTCGTTTGTCCTGAAGGTTCTTTGAATTCAATTACGATACGTGTTGATTTCTCCTTCATTCTTTTACCCGTACGAATGTAAAACGGAACACCGCGCCAGAAGAAATCATCAATTTGCAATTTGGCAGCAATGAATGTGTCATTCACCGTATTCTCTGCTACACCCGGTTCAGCAGCATAAGCATTTACCGGTTTGCCTTGAATGTTGCCTTCTGCATACTGTCCACGGATGATGCTTGCGCCCACGGTTTGCTTTTGTAACGGCTGGATTGATTCCATAATGTGCTTTTTCTTCAATCCAACTTTTTCGGAAGTACTGTTGTATGGAAGCTGAATCGCCATCATCATGAGCAATTGCAACATATGATTCTGGAACATGTCTCGCACTGCACCTACATGATCATAATAGGATGCACGTTCTTCGACACCTACAGTCTCATTAGCCGTAATTTGCACATTGGAGATGTAGCGGTTGTTCCACAACGCCTTCATGATTGGGTTACTCTGATGTAACGTCTCCAGGCGCTGTACCATCGGTTTGCCCAAATAGTGGTCAATCCGATAAATCTCTTCCTCCGTGAACGATTCGCTTAATTTGCGATTAAGGTCTCGGGCGGACTGCAGATCGTGACCAAATGGCTTCTCGATGACGAGACGCTTCCAGCCCTCTGTGGAACCCAGCCCACTTTGTTGAATGTTCTCTGCAATGGGTTCGAAGAATTCCGGACCAACCGAGAGATAGAACAAGCGGTTGGACGGAATGCCAAGCTCAGCTTCTCTTTGTTCAACTAATCCCAACAGCTTTATATAATCTTCCTTATGGCTTATATTCAATACACTGTAGCGAAAAGCTTTCACAAATGACTTCACAACTTCAGGATCTGCCTGGCGTCTGGAAAATTCATTTAATGATTTTTCCACTTGTGCCTGAAAGAATTCATCAGACCACTCTCTACGCCCCAGACCAATCAATGAGAAGGTTTCAGGAAGCTTCTGCTCAAGATATAAGTTATATAAGGCAGGATATATTTTTCTTTTGGCTAAATCGCCAGTAGCACCAAATAAAACAATGGTAGTTGGTTCCATCTCACCGTTCTCCTTCCAAGTAACTCTGGTTTCTTTGTTGTAGTTACACTATAATACGTTTTATAGCCATACAAGTAATTAATATATTTCACAGGAGCTATAGACAACATCTATGACTACAAATTACGAACTATATAAAGTCTTTTATTGGGCGGCCAAAACGGGAAGTTTGACACAGGCTGCAAAAGCACTGTATATCACTCAACCCAGCGTCAGTCATGCCATTAAGCAATTGGAAGAGAGCTTTGGTCTTACCTTGTTTTATCGAAATTCCAAGGGTGTAGCTTTGACACAGGAAGGTGCCAGTCTATACTCCTATATTGAACAATCCCAGATTCTGATCTCACTTGCGGAAGAAAAAATGGCCGCACTGAAGAATCTAGATAATGGTGAACTCCGGATTGGTGGCAGTGACTCCCTGTTCAAGCATTACATGCTGGCGTATCTAGAGGAATTCCACACTTTGTACCCTAACATCAAGCTACATCTGAGTCATGGAACAACGCCGGAAGTGATTACCTTTCTGAAAGAAGGCAAGATCGATCTTGGTGTTGTTCGGATGCCCATTGTTGATCCGCAGCTCGAAGTCAGAGAAAGCATTCAGTTGAAAGACTGTTTTGTAGCTGGGGAACGTTATGCTCAGTTGAAGGGTAAAGTCATGACACTTGAGATGCTTCTAGAGCATCAACTGATCCTCTTCTCCCGGAACAGTCGGGTTCGGATGGCTATAACCGAGTTGTTTAACAGCTATAATTACACGTTGAAGCCTGAGATTGAGGTCGGTAGCGTTGATCTGTTGATTGAGTTTGCGCGTCGAGGACTGGGTATTTCCTATGTCACACGTGAGTTTATCTCCAAAGAGCTGGAGGAAGGTTCTCTCTTCGAAATTCAGCTTGATGTCCCGCTCCCCCCTTCCCATGTGGGGATTATGACCAAGCGCAATATGCCGATTTCTTTGGCTGCCAACCGGTTTATGGATCTTATTTTCAAATCCTGAGTGGTCACCATGTCAAAAAGTACAACGAAGAGCCCCACCATCCCGTTATGGATGATGAGGCTCTTTGGCCTGCATAATGTTAATCTAACGATTAATGACTGACCAGATAGGACGCGTCCAATATTAGGGCAACCTTACCATTACCGAGGATCGTTGCGCCAGAGAGATGGTTCATCGCACCCAGATACGTACCGAGTGTCTTTATAACGACTTCCTGATTTCCGATGATCTCATCTACTGCATATGCTGCAATTTTGTCGACGGAACGCACAATCACCAGTGGAATGGTTTTCGATTTACGTTCCGTTCGTGGATAGTTCAGTCTGTCACACAGTCGGTGAAAGGGTACTATGCGTCCATGATTCAGGATCGCTTGTTGCCCCTGGATCATCTGAATATCTTCAGGTGAAATTCGAACAATTTCGGCCACATTGTACATCGGCAAGATCAGAACACGACCCGATACTTTGACTAACAGACCTTTAATAATCGCCAAAGTGAGCGGTAGACGAATCGTAAACGTGGTACCAACACCAACCTCCGTATCAATATCAATGATACCGTTAAGCCGCCCGATCTGGCTGCGCACAATATCCATTCCAACACCGCGACCTGATACTTCACTTACAGAAGAAGCTGTGGAAAAACCGGGCTCAAATATGAGATGTACAGCCTCCTGTGTTGATAGGCGTGCAGCCTGCTCCTCACTAATGATGCCTTTGCCCAAAGCGGAAGCCTTAATCTTCTCCCCATCGATCCCTTTGCCATCATCCGAATACCGAATAACGACATGATTCTCTTCATGGAACGAAGTTAAGGTAATACGTCCCTTGGACGGCTTGCCCAGCTCTCCACGAACCTCTGCGCTTTCAATGCCATGATCTGCACTGTTGCGGATGAGATGGATTAGCGGGTCACTCAATTCTTCAATAATCATCCGGTCAAGTTCAGTCTCTCCACCTTGAATAACCAGTTCAAGATCTTTACCCAGCTTCTGCGAAAGATCACGAACCAATCTCGGGAAGCGACTGAATAGTTGATCGATGGGTAACATCCGTGTCTTCATTACACCTTCTTGCAGTTCCTTGATAACCCTGCCCATATGATCAGATACTCCACCAATACTCTGGATGAGTGAGGAAGACTCCTTACGCGCACCCGATCCACTCAGATCTGCAAGGGATGTCTGATCAATTAGCAGTTCACCGACCAAATTCATCAAATGGTCCAGACGTTCAACACTCACACGAACTGTAGGTTGAGCAGCTTTCACTTTCTCATCCGAACCCGAGCCTGATGTAGTCACGGTAGGCAAGCTTGGTTTTGTGTGCTCTGGTTCAGAGATTAATTCAACTGGTGCAGAAGTCGCTGCAATCTCATTGGATTCCAGCACATATGGATGAATCTCCAACATATGAATATCCGAGTCTGTAGACAATTCTGTCTCAAGCTGCTGACGGTCCTTCGAAGTTGCCACGATAATGATGAACTGACTATAATGGTCATCTTCATTCTGCGCGCCCGGTTGCATCTCCATGAGAGAAGTTGTAACCACCGTCCCACATATGTCCTCAATGCGTTGGCGCAAAATATGATATCTGGCCGCTTTCATCATACACTTATGCTCAAGCATAATGTGAATGGACAGTAGGTGCTTGCCTGACACGACAGCAACCTGTGCAACAATCGATTCCGCTGGTTGCAATTGAGGTGTTACAAGTTTTCCGACTACTGCCGGGGTTTGAATTAGATCCTTTATTTCTCGTACTACCGCTCGAAAGTCTGCATAGGCTTCCCCACGGATATACTGATCGCGAAGCACCTTCATGGCGTCCAAAGAACGGAACAACGTATCAATTAGCTCCGAAGTCATCTCGGGTTTTTTCTCCCGGACCCATTCAAGAGCATACTCCACCTCATGAGTGAGGTCGCTTAATTCACGAAAATCCATTGTCGATGCCGATCCTTTGATGGTATGAGCTGCCCGAAACAGCGTTTGAACCAGTTCAACAGAAGGTGAAAGCTCCAATGCCAGCAAAGACTGATCCATCCGTTCCAGTTGATCATTCAGTTCTTCGATAAATATGTCACGGTAGGCAGACAAGTCCATCATTCGTGTATTCCTCCCTAACCGCCCAAGATTTCGTCCAATTTCAAAATGCCCACAAGCTCGTCTCCATGTTGACCTACACCATGGAATGCACCTTCACGGTTACGACCGTAACCTCCGGTTGGCGGATGTATTTCCGAGTATGTGGTTACCTTGTTCACCCGATCCACGATCAAGCCAATATATTCATCCTGATACCGAACTACGATAATTCGAGTTGCTCTGGTATCCGGTTCATCCGGCATACCCAGCAGGTTGCGCAGGCTCATCACACATACAACCTTGCCACGCAGATTAACTACCCCTTTGATCTCTGGACGGCTGAATGGGATATCTGTAATGCTGAGCATTTTAATAATTTCGTGAATTTCTTCGATTCGAATGGCGCAAGTCTCTGCACCTACCGACAGCTCAATATATTGTTCCTTCTGAAGTGAAGACATCGATTCACCCTCAATTCAATGTGTTTTAATGGGTCTTGAAGGCAGCCGCAGATTTCGCCAGCTCTTCTGCCAGATGTGCCAATGACTGGCAGGTTGCCGCAGTCTCTTCTGATGCAGCCGCGGATTCCTCACTGGAAGCCGAGATGGATTCAACAGAACTCATCACTTCTGCCGCTTGAGCCGCCTCTTCCTCACATGCAGCTGCAATTTCGTTTACTTTCTGTGAGGAGTTATTGACCATATCAATAATCTGATCAAACGCCTGCCCAGTCATGGAAGACTGCTCAACACTGGCTGCAACTGCCTGTACACTTTGTCTCGTATTTTCCTGCATCGCTTTGATAATGGCTGTAATTTCTTTGGTCGCCTCGCCGCTTCGTTCTGCAAGCTTCCGGACTTCATCTGCTACTACGGCAAACCCTCGCCCTTGTTCTCCCGCACGTGCCGCTTCAATTGCTGCATTCAGCGCAAGCAGATTGGTCTGCTCAGCGATATCGTCAATCACTTCTATGATGTCACCGATTTTACGAGAATCATCCTCGAGCTTGGTCATTTTCGTATTAACAGCTTGCATACCTTCCAAAGAAGTCTGTACAACAAGTCCACCTTCACGGGCAGTCTTCACCGTATCGTTGGACAGTTCAGCCGCTTCTTCCGCACTTGCAGCGACAGAGTTAATGGCAAGCGAAAGCTCCTTGAACAATTCGGAGATATTTCCTGCCTCACTGGATTGGCTTGTGCTGGTACTTGCAATTTCCTGCGTGCTGGCTGAGATCTGTTCCGAAGAAGCAGCAACACTTTGAGAGTTCATCACGATGTTGTTGATTAACTCTTTCAGGTTGTCGACCATACGATTCAATGCCGCAGCCAGTTGACCGACTTCATCTTTGCTAGAGATGTCTGACTTAAGGGTCAGGTTTCCGTTGGAAACTTCCGTAGCTAGATCCAGCATGGCCATGAGTGGCTTCGAAATGGAGCGAGCGATGATATAACCAATGAGGACACTGAAGAGGACGGATGCAACGACCATAACAATGGTTACTGCAAAGGAAGTTGTGTAAGCTTCTTCCGACTTCGTGTTAGCCTGCTCTGCCAACCTTACATTGAGATCCACCAGGTCTGAGAGTGTTTTTACAACCTCATCACCCGGAGATTTCAATGATGATTTCAGGAATGTGATGAAAGCTGCATCATCATCTGTTACTGCCATAGTGACGCCTTGATCATAAAGTTTCATATAGCTGGTATATTGGGTATCTAACTTACGAAGCAGTTCCATTTCTTCCGGGGTAGTAGCAAGAGGACGATACGCAGCAAGTCGCTCCTCCATGGATTGACGAATTGTAGCGATATTTTCCGTAACTTTGGTCTGTTCTGATGCTACCGTTTCATAATTCAGATCTCGCACGTTAACTCGCAATCTCTGATAATCAACCTGAGCTGAGGACAGTTCTCTAACTGAGATCAGATTGTTGTTATACATCTCTTGCATTCGTTCATTCGTACTTCTCAATGTTACTACCGAGTAGACGCCAAGCGACGCGAGGATTATCGACACAATTAAAAATGCTGAGATAATCTTTGTTGCTGTTTTCAAGTTTCCAAACCACTTCATGTAATCTCCTCCTAGGCATCGTAGTGTCCAGTTATGTATATAACGCTTGGTTGGTAAACCCTTCTCTAGGTCGCGCTCCAGACAACTTACGATCTATTTCGACATAAATATCTTAAAACTGAATAGAAAATTTTTATTTCTATGAATTTGCACTATTATGAATTTTTATTTCAGATATAAAGAAACTTCTTTTTAATATAATTTAGACTTTTTACCTATAATTTTTTTCTACCCCTTACACATATACGTATAATTAACATTTTGCATTGACACATACAGACATCTCAAAAAAACTTTCATGTCGCGTGGTCTTCTTATAGTTACATAAAAAGATGTATAGTTCTTATGTCTAACCTCTATCGTTTCCCATGCAAAAAAATGATGTATTATGATACATACACACCACATTCCAAGACTTAAGTCTAATAAACACTTCCTCAAACTGAGTCCAATTTCCCATAAAAAAAACCAAACCCGAATCAACAAAGTTTGGTTATGAAGCGAAAATATAAACTTTAAATTAACATAAAATCCATTTAAAACTAATTATTTATGTGTTATATAACTGCTCCAGTTCCATTAAGCGATCCTTAATCCTGTGTGGAATAATACGAAACAGATTATCCCATGTCATAAACATCTCCGGTTTTAATACATATTCTTCGAACTCCATGGTAGGTACGAACGCTTTGGTCTTCAGATAACGCTCCACCTGAGCATCGATCTGTTCATTCGTTTCAAAATAACCTTGAAACAACTCATTCACAAGTAGCCCATCACATCCAGCTTTTGAACCCGTGGCACTATACAGATTAGGCAATAACTCAAATACAACCGGAAGTGGTGAAAAAGCATGTTTGCCAGGCTGCGAGTACAGACATACATGATGTCCAACCACATTGACCCGTTCCTTCAACAATCCACGTAATACCTTCCCATGAAAGCTGGCTTCACAGTCTACTACCTCTCCGTCATGGCCCACATAAACCCATACATGCTCCATTTCATACAGATGTCCGATCTCATAATCCCACCAAATTGCATATTCAATTACGTATTGGACTACCTCGCTTGGGAACTCAATGTCCCTTCTGAACGATGGTGAAGGCCCTGATTGATGCAGCACAGAAATGCCAACAAAATCCGGATAAAAGGGTTCGTTTCTATCAAACATCAAGATAGGTGCATAACTCATTGCAGTTTCAAGTGTTTCCATCTCTGACATGTTCATTAATGAGTCCTCCGTTTTCGTTGGATGTTCATACTATACTAACAGAGAACGTAACACACTGACTCAAGGCTTTTGAATTTTTTTCTAATATAATGCCAACCCCTCCATGAACTTCATACAATAATCACATCGACACGTCAAAAAACCTGCAACTGTTATTCTCCAGTTACAGGCTCTGTACTTTGATAATGAATAAGGAATCCTGAATTAAGACTTCAGCTTACTGGATGGTGACACGGACGTCTCGGAAGGTGAAGTCGATTGATCAGAAACCTGTGTATCACATCCTATTGGTGGGCCCAGAATAGCATCATTTTTAATGGACGCAACTGCTCTGGCATACGCCTCTTCATCCAAACAGTACGCGCGGTGAGCCACCTCCGGCGGT
>Ga0209437_100303_pt1 | contig 68428 bp, 64 predicted proteins | sample AraplaL_Cvi_mTSA_FD_184266 | JGI IMG/M metagenome (GOLD analysis project Ga0209437, IMG submission 184266) | Arabidopsis root microbial communities from the University of North Carolina, USA - plate scrape CL_Cvi_mTSA (SPAdes) (version 2) | ecosystem: Host-associated > Plants > Roots > Endosphere...
AACTCTAAGGAATCATCATGACGATCCAGCAGAACTACGGCACTGGCCGCCGCAAAACCTCCGCCGCCCGCGTGTTCCTGCGCAAGGGCAAGGGCGCGATCGAAGTCAACGGCAAGACGCTTGAGGCCTTTTTCGGTCGCGAGACCTCCTGCATGATCGTGCGCCAGCCGCTCGAACTGACCCAGAACACCGAGAAGTTCGACATCAAGGTGACGGTCGCTGGCGGGGGCATCACCGGTCAGGCCGGTGCGATCCGCCTCGGCATCGCCCGCGCGCTGATCGAATATGATGAAACCCTGAAATCGCCGCTGCGCAAGGCCGGTTTCGTGACCCGCGATGCCCGCGAAGTCGAGCGCAAGAAGGTCGGTCTGCACAAGGCACGTCGCGCAACCCAGTTCTCCAAGCGCTAATTCCCCTGCGGGATTCGCGTTGTGGTTCGATGCACCAACGGTCAGAGCGCATCGATCCAGCTGTTTTTGGGAGATCGTCTAACGGTAGGACGACAGCCTCTGACGCTGTCTATCTAGGTTCGAATCCTAGTCTCCCAGCCAAAATAAAAAACCCGCCACAAAGGCGGGTTTTTTATTTTGGCTGGGGTACGGGAGTCAACCACATTCGACAAAATCGTCTGGAACGATTTTGGACAGCCGCAGGCTGGCCCTGAGCGCAGCGAAGGGTGAGTCTCATGGATGGGACGAACAATCCCGATCTCCCCTCCGCGTCGCTCCCCTCCGCAGACCAAGCTACCGACTTCCCGTGCCTCGCTCTTCGGGCCATCGGCCGCGCCGATGTTCGTTCCGGCATCCTGCCTTCGCAGTCGACTTGTCGTCTGGAACTACTTGTTGGACAGCCGAAGGCGGGCTCTGCGCAGCGGGGTTTGGCCCATGGATGGGTCAAGCAATCCTGGTCTCCCGGCCACCTCTATCTTCAATTCGCGTCTTTGTGTCTTTTGCTTTCCCGAAAAGAGACCGAGACCCGTCGTTCGCAAAATCCTGCCTCTTCGGTTCCTCAAGCCGCCAGCGTAGAATTTCGGCTTTCGTCTTGCGGCAAATCGATGACCTCCGAAACTGAAAAGCCGGCGTCGCCTCCGGGTGTGCGTCTTGAGGGCAGTACTGATGCGTTGCCGCTGTCGCCTTCGCTCGGTGTGACGCTGGATGCCACCCGCATGCCGCGCCGCTCGACCCTGGTGGATCGGCGCGTGTTGCGGATCACGGCGGTGGCGGTGCTGCTGGGCGTGGCGGCGGCCTTCATCGCCCGCATCCTCACCGCATTGATCGGACTGGTGACGAACCTGGCGTTCTATGGCCGGGTGTCGACGGCATTCAGTTCGCCGGCCGATAACCATCTGGGTTTGTGGGTGATCGTGGTGCCGGTGATCGGCGGCCTGATCGTGGGCGTGATGGCACGCTGGGGTTCGCGTGCGATCCGTGGCCACGGCATTCCGGAGGCGATGGAGCAGGTGCTGCTCAACGAGTCGAAGATCCCGCCACGGATCACCTTCCTGAAGCCGATTTCCTCGGCAATCGCGATCGGCACCGGTGGCCCGTTCGGCGCGGAAGGCCCGATCATCGCTACCGGTGGCGCGCTGGGTTCATTCGTCGGCCAGCTGCTGCATGTGACCGGCGCCGAGCGCAAGGTGCTGCTGGCGGCCGGTGCGGCGGCAGGCATGGCGGCGGTATTCGGCTCGCCGGTCGCGGCGGTGGTGCTGGCGATCGAGCTGCTGCTGTTCGAGCTGCGCCCGCGCTCGCTGATTCCGGTAGCGCTGGCGACCGTGGCGGCAACCGGCGTGCGCTATGCCACGGTGGGTTCGGCGCCAGTGTTCGCGATGCCGACGCTGGCCACGCCGGGCCTGATCGCGCTGCTTGCGTATGTCGGCATCGGTGCCTTGCTCGGCTTGATCAGTGTGGGTGTGACGCGGATCGTCTACGGCATCGAGGACGTGTTCGAGAAGCTGCCGATCCACTGGATGTGGTGGCCGGCGATCGGTGGCGTCGCGGTGGGTGTGGTTGGCTATTTCGCGCCGCTGACGCTGGGCGTGGGCTACAGCAACATCGAGGACATCGTGTCCGGCCAGCTCACCCTGAGTGCGTTGGCGTTCCTGTGCGTGATGAAATTCCTGTCGTGGTCGATCGCGCTGGGCAGCGGCACCTCCGGCGGTACGCTGGCGCCGTTGTTCACGATCGGCGGCGCGCTGGGCGCGCTGCTCGGTCTGGGCATCGCCGCGCTGGCGCCGCAATTCGGTATCGATCCGCGCATCGCCGCGCTGGTCGGCATGGCGGCGATCTTCGCCGGCTCCGCGCGCGCGCTATTGACGGCGGTGGTGTTCGCGTTCGAGACCACCGGCCAGCCGGCGGGGCTGCTGCCCCTGCTCGGCGGTTGCACCGCGGCGTATCTGATTTCCGCGCTGCTGATGCGCAACACCATCATGACCGAGAAGATCGCCCGTCGCGGTGTTCGCGTGCCGGCCGAATACGCCGCCGATTATCTGGATCAGGTGGTGGTGCGCGATGCCTGCACGCACGAAGTAGTGACCCTGCGCACCACGCAGACGCTGGCCGAGGTGCGCCGCTGGTTCAACGAAGGTCTGCCCGACATGCAGCATCAGGGCTATCCGGTGATTGATGAAGCAGGCCACGTGCGCGGCGTGCTGACCCGTCGTACCCTGCTCGATCCGCAATGGCACTACACGTTGTCGTTGGGCGAACTGGTGCTGCGCGAGCCGATCGTGGTGAAGGAAAACCATTCATTGCGCGAGGCGGCCGATCACATGGTGGCGCACAACGTCGGCCGCCTGATCGTGGTGGGCGACGAGGCGCCGCACCTGCTGGTCGGCATCCTCACCCGCGGCGACATTCTCACTGCACATGGCCAGCGCCTGCAGGAGGCACGGCACTCCGGGCGTCATCTGCATTTCCGCAAGGGACGGGTGGTGAAACGCCCGGTCAAGTCGAGCGGCGGCTGAGCGTACGGATGGCGTCAGCGCTGACTGATGCCATTGCCATTACATCTCGCGATCGCCGATCAGCACAACGTCGGCCGGTCGGCGCGCGAACAGGCCGACGGTGACGATGCCGGGCAATTGATTGAGATCGCTTTCTAGCGCGGCCGGATCGGCGATCTGCCAGCCGTGCACGTCGATGATCCAGTTGCCGTTGTCGGTAACCACGCCGTCACGCCACACCGGCTGGCCGCCGCGCTTGACGATCTCGCGGCCGATCAGGCTGCGCGCCATCGGGATCACCTCGATCGGCACCGGAAACTTGCCGAGCAGGTCGACCCGCTTGCTGGAGTCGATGATGCAGACGAATTTCTCGCTGGCCGCCGCGACGATCTTCTCGCGCGTGAGCGCGGCGCCGCCGCCCTTGATCAGACGCTTGTACGGGTCGCATTCGTCGGCACCGTCGATGTAGATCGTCAGCGGGCCGGCGCTGTTGAGGTCGAGCACCGGAATGCCGAGGCGCTTCAGCTGCGCGGTGGACTGCTCCGAGCTGGACACCGCGCCCTGGATGCGATCCTTCAGGTCGGCCAGCGCGTCGATGAAGAACGCCACGGTGGAACCGGTGCCGACGCCGACGATGGCGCCGTCCTCGATGTAGCGGATCGCGGCCTCACCGGCCTGGCGTTTTTCGTTGGCGTTGCTCATGACATCGGTTCCGGGAAGAGGTTGTCTGACAGTGGATGGCTATGGCGCGGGGCTGACTTGGCTATTCGAGCGTGAGGATATGGCGCCATTCGCTGGCGGCCACCGGCATCACCGACAGCCGGTTGCCTTTGCGCAGCAGCTGCATTTCATCCAATGCATCGTGGCCCTTGAGTTCGTCCAGCGTGATCGTGCGCTTGAGCTTCTTGACGAACTTCACGTCGACCAGCATCCAGCGTGGTTCCTCGCGCTTGCTGGTGGGATCGAAATACTTGCTCTTGGCATCGAACTGGCTGGGATCGGGGTACGCGTCGGACGCGACCTCGGCGATGCCGACGATGCCAGGCTCGGCGCAGTTGGAGTGATAGAAGAACACCTTGTCGCCGGGCCGCATGCTGTCGCGCATGAAGTTGCGCGCCTGGTAGTTGCGCACGCCATCCCAGGCTTCGGTGCGCTTGCGCTTGAGATCGTCGATCGAGAATGCCTCGGGCTCGGACTTCATCAGCCAGTACTTCATGCGTTTGTCCCGCTGCCTTTATCAGTGCTGCCGCTATCGGAGCTGGAGCAGTCGATCAGCTCGCGCTCGGTGGCGATGAAGTCGAGCGGTACATCCCACGCTTCCTCTTCGACCTGCGGCAATTCCTGGAACGCATACGCGATGCCGACCAGCAGCGGTTCGGTCGGGCGCACCTGCTCGTTGAGAAACGCGAAACTGCGATCGTAATAGCCGCCGCCGTGGCCGAGCCGGTTGCCGCGACGATCGAAGCCAAGCAGCGGCACGAACACCAGGTCGAGCTGGAACGGTTCGAGCAGCTCGCCGGGCTCGACCGGCTCGGGAATGCCGTAACGGTTCGGCTGCACCTCATCGCCGGATTGCCATGGTGCGAAACGCAGGTGCTTGCCCTTGCCGATCACCGGCAGCAGGAACTGCTGGCCGCGTGCGGCCAGCGGCGGAATCACCAGGTTCAGCGGCAGCTCGCCGTGGCTGGCCCAGTAGCCGGCCACGCGTGCGTCGGTGAGGTATTCGGGCAACTGCTCGAGGCTGCGGCGCAGGCCCTGCGCGGCGCTCATGCGCTCCGGCGGGGTAAGGGCACGGCGCTGATCGGCCAGGCGCTGGCGAAGCTCGTGTCGTTGGGCGGTGGCGTCCACGTGTCGAGCGTCTCCATCGAAAAGTCGCCCCGTTCATCGCGGGACGAACGGGGCGGGAAATAAGTGGCGTCAACCGCGATGCCGCTGCCCACCAAACGACCTTGATCCAAGATGGATCAGGTGGGAGAGCTACATGGTCTCAAGGCTTTCCGCACGTGGCGGACATGCACAACAACCGATGTGAAGCCGACCCGGGGCCGTATTTAGGAACAAGGCAAATGTAAGAGTGTGCTGGCGCACATCGCAGAAAACGCCGAGACCGATTTTAGGCGCTTGCCCGGCAATGCGCCACTGGCCAGTGACAGTCAGGGTTCATCGAACGGCGCGGCTGATGTCGTTTTCAACGCTTCAGCGGATCGCTCTCGAGCGCGGCATCCAGCTTGCTGCGCAGAGCGGCCAGGCCATCGCTGAGGCGCTGTTCCTGGCTGTCGTGCTGCTTGCGTAGAGTGAGAAGCTCGTGGGTCACGCTGATCGCAGTCAGCACCGCCAGCCGTTCGAAGCTGGGTGCTTTCGCGTTTGCGCGCAGTTCGCGCATCTTGCGGTCGAGAAAGCCGGCCGCTTCGAGCAGGCCATCGCGCTCTTCCGGCGCGCAGGCGATCAGGAATTCGCGGTCGATCAGTCGCAGCGCGACCGGTTCACTGCTGGACATGGGTTTTATCAACCGTTGCTTTCAAGCGATTTCAGCCGCTGGATCATCGCTTCGACGCGGCTGCGTGCCTGCTCGTTGCGTGCCATCAAACCAGCCCGTTCACCGGACAACTGCTCCTGGCTGTGGCGCAGGCTGCGGTTTTCCTCGGTGAGCCGGCGCACGGTGTCGAGCAGCCGGTCCAGCTGCTGACTCAAGGCGACCAGCTCCTGATGGACGTGGTCGGACTGAACGTGATCGGGCGTGCTCATGCACGAAACTATAACAGGACGCCGGCGGAAATCAGCCGGGCAGCGGCGGAGGTCGGTGGCAGGCAGGGCGGCTGCATTAAACTGGCGGCCATTCCCTGAAGGAGTACCGCCATGACGGCAGCCGAGCCCATAGGCCACGACGATATCGATGCGCTGATCATGCGCCTGCGGCTGGGCACCGAGGCCAGCGAATTGCACGGCTCGCTGTGTGGCTACCTGGCCGGTGGCGGCTCGCTGCGCGGCGCCTCCGTGCTGGCCGCTCTGCAGCTCGACGGCGAGGCCACCGATCCCTCCGCGGACGACCAGGCCTTGCTGCAGCGACTGGCCCGGCAGTGCGAGACCGAGCTGACCGACCCCGAGCTGGGTTTCGAACCCCTGCTGCCGGCCGACGATCGGCCGCTGACCGAGCGCGCGGAGGCGATGGTCGACTGGTGTCGCGGTTTTCTCGGCGGTTTCGGTCTCGCCGGCACCTCGGCGCATGCGCAGTTGTCGGAGGAGGCGCAGGAAATCCTGCGCGACCTCGGCACGATCGCCGCCTCGTCGTTCGATTTCGGCAATGAGGCCGAAGATGAGGACGCACTGATCGAAGTGCAGGAGTTCGTGCGCGTCGCCGCGATGCTGCTGCACACCGAATGCGCCGCGCACGACCCGTCCACCAGCGGCACCGTGCATTGATCCCCAGCGCACCGAAGCTGGCGGCGCTGGCGATCACGCCGGACGAATTCGCGCGTCGTCGTCACCAGCTGATGCAGATGGCGGGCGAGGACGCCGTGCTGCTGGTTGCCGCCGCGCCCGAGCGCATGCGCAACGCCGATGCGGCGTGGCCGTACCGGCAGGATTCGGACTTCCATTACCTGGCGGGCTTTCCCGAGGCCGACGCGGTGCTGGCGCTGCTGCCAGGGCGCAAGCATGGCGAGGTGGTGCTGTTCTGCCGCGAGCGTGACCCGGTGCGCGAACGCTGGCATGGCCAGTCGATCGGCACCGAGCAGGCTGTCGCGGGTTACGGCATGGACGATGCATTCCCGATCGAGGACATCGACGACATCCTGCCCGGCATGATCGAGGGTCGCGGCCGCGTGTACTGCCACTTCGGCCGCGAGCCGGAGTTCGACGCGCAACTGCTGGGCTGGATGCGCAAGCTGCGGCAGCTGCGTGGCGGTGGCGTGGTGCCGAAGGAATTCGTGGCGCTGGGCCACTTGTTGCACGACCTGCGCCTGTACAAGTCCCGTGCGGAGCTGAGGTTGATGCGCGCATCGGCCGCGATCGCAGTGGACGCCCATCTGGCGGCGTTGCACGTCGCCACGCCCGGTCGCCTGGAATACGAACTCGAGGCGGAGTTGCTGCGCGTCGTGCGCAATAGTGGTGCGGTACCGGCGTTTGCGCCGATCATCGCCGGTGGCGCGAATGCCTGCGTGATGCATTACCAGAGCCACCGCGCCGCGCTGCGCGATGGCGACCTGCTGCTGATCGACGCCGGCGCCGAACTGGACTGCTACGCGTCCGACATCAGCCGCACGTTTCCGCTCAACGGCCGCTACAGCCGCGAGCAGCGCGCGCTGTACGAAGTGGTGCTGGCCGCGCAACTGGCGGCGATCGACGAAGTGCGGCCCGGCCAGTCGTTCAGCGCCGCGCATACGGTGGCCGTGCGCGTGCTCACCGAAGGCCTGTGCCAGCTGGGTCTGCTCAAGGGCGATGCTGACGCAGCGATTGCCGAAGGCAGCTACAAGCGCTTCTTCCCGGCCAAGACCGGCCACTGGCTGGGGCTGGACGTGCACGATGTCGGCGACTACCGCGTTGGCGGCGAATCGCGCCTGCTCGAACCGGACATGGTGCTGACGGTGGAGCCGGGTCTGTACGTGGCGCCGGACGATCGCACGGTGCCCGAGCGCTGGCGCGGTATCGGCATCCGCATCGAGGACGATGTGGCGGTGACCCGCGACGGCAACGAGGTGCTTACCGCGGCGATGCCGAAAGAGGCCGAGGCGATCGAGGCCCTGCTGGCGGCGCGTTAAGTCAACTCGTCCGGCAATTGCGAGTCTTCGCGCAATCGGTGCGCCTCGTCAGTGGCGTGCACCTCGTACCACATCGCATTGAGGATGGCGAAGGCGCAGGCCAGTCCGAGTCCGAGTATCCATGAGAAATACCACATGCGTTCGCGCTCCGTTCAATAGCCGCCATGCGCCTTGCGCACCTGTTCGAGGGTGATCCGCCCGCGCATCACGCGATAGACCCAGCCGGTGTAGAGCATCACGATCGGCAGCAGGACGGCGGTGACGATCAGCATCAGCTGCAAGGTGCCGCGACTGGAGGATGCATCCCACACCGTGAGGCTGGAACGCGGGTCCAGGCTGGACGGCAGCAGGAACGGGAACAGCGCGAAACCGGCCGAGGCGATCGTGCTGCCGACCATCAGGCTGCTGGCGATGAAGCCGGCCACGCTGCGCCGGCCGATCAGCGCCTGCACGCCGACGGCGGAAACCAGCGCCAGCAGCGGCGCGATCCAGAACCATGGGTACTGCATGTAGCCGGCAAACCAGCTGCCGCCCTGGGCGACCTGCTTGTACAGCGGATTGGAGGCGCCGTCGGTGATCACCGGGCCGACCACGGCGTAACCGGGAATGCCGTAGGCCAACCACACGCCGGCCAGCACATACAGCGCGGCAAACACCAGCGTCATCCAGCGCGCGATCTTCACCGCGCGCACCGCGATCACATGATCGGCTTTCAACGCGGCCCAGCACGCGCCGTGCGCCAGCAGCATGCTCAGCGACACCAGCCCGCACAGCAGCGCGAACGGGTGCAGCAGTTCGAAGAAGCCGCCGTGCCAGCTCATGCGCAGGTCGCCGTCGAACTGGAACGGCATACCGAGGAACAGGTTGCCGAAGGCGACGCCGGCGACCAGCATCACCACAAAGCCGGAGCCGCTGAGGATCCAGTCCCACAGCGAGGCCCAGCGCGGGTCGCGGATCTTGCCGCGGAAGTTGAAACCGACCGGGCGCAGGATGAAGGCCAGCAACACCAGCGCGATCGCCAGGTACATGCCGGAGAACGACACTGCGTAAAGCATCGGCCATGCCGCGAACGCGGCACCGCCCGCGAGGATGAACCACACCTGGTTGCCTTCCCAGGTCGGCTCGATGCCTTCCAGCAAGACCAGTCGCTCCTCGTTGTCGCGCCCGAGCACTTTCAACAGGCCGGCGACGCCGAAATCGAAGCCGTCCATGATGGCGAAGCCGATCAGCAGCGTGCCGAGCAGGGCCCACCAGATCACCCGCAGCGTGGCGTAGTCGAGCATGGCAATGTCCTCAGTGAGCGGCCGCGGTGGATGGATCCATGGGCGGCCAGATGCCCAGACCGTCCGGCCCCTTGCGCACGAACTTCAACATCAAGAACACGTCGACCACCGCCAGTGCGGTGTAGAAAAGCAGGAAGCCGCCCAGCGATGTCAGCACCTGCCCAGCACTGGCCGACGACACACCGAGCGCGGTCGGCAGCACGCCCTCGATGGCCCACGGCTGGCGGCCGTATTCGGCGACGATCCAGCCCAGCTCGATCGCCACCCACGGCAGCGGCAGGCTGCACAGCGCGAGGCGCAGATACCAGCGATGGGTATCCAGCCGGCGCTTGCTCGCCTTCCAGAACGAGAACGCAAACAGCGCGATGAAGTAGAAACCGCAGCCGACCATGATGCGGAACGCCCAGAACAGCACCGGCACGTTCGGGATGGTGCTGTCGGCGGCTTTCTGGATATCCGCCGGTGTGGCCTGGCGCGGATCGTCGACGTATTTCTTCAGCAGAAGGGCGTAACCCAGATCCTGGTCGTGTGCGGCAAGGGTGGCCTTGGCATGCGCATTGTCCTTGTCCTGACGCAGCATCAGCATCGCGTCATACGCCTGGATGCCGTTGCCGATACGGCCCTTGGTCGCGTCCACCAATTCCGCGATACCCGGCATCGTCTCGTCGATCGAATGAGTGCCGATCAACCCCATCACCCACGGAATCTTCACCGCGTAATGGGTGGTGCGTTGATCCACGTTGGGCAGGCCGAACAGGGTGAACGACGCCGGTGCCGGCTCGGTGTGCCACACCGCCTCGATCGAGGCCATCTTCATCTGCTGGTTCAGCGATACGGTATAGCCCGAGGCGTCGCCCAGCACCACCACCGACAGCGAAGCCGCCAGCCCGAAACTGGCCGCCACCGTCATCGAGCGCTTGGCGAAATCGACGTTGCGTCCGCGCAGCAGATACCACGCGCTGATCGACAGCACGAACATCGCGCCGAGCACGTAACCGGCGCTCACCGTGTGCACGAATTTTTCCTGCGCCACCGGGTTGAACAGCACCTCGGAAAACGAGGTCACTTCCATGCGCATCGTCTGCGGATTGAATGCGGCGCCGACCGGGTGCTGCATCCACGCATTGGCGACCAGAATCCAAAGCGCCGACAGGCTGGTGCCCAGCGCGAGGAACCAGGTCACCAGCAGGTGCTTGATCCGCGAGATGCGATCCCAGCCCATGAAGAACACGCCGATCAGGGTGGCTTCGAGGAAGAACGCCATCAGCCCCTCGATTGCCAGCGGCGCACCGAAGATGTCGCCGACGTAGTGCGAGTAGTACGCCCAGTTCATGCCGAACTGGAACTCCATCGTCACGCCGGTCGCCACGCCCATCGCGAAGTTGATGCCGAACAGCACGCCCCAGAACTGCACCATGCGCTTCCACACTTCGCGGCCGGTCATCACGTAGACGCTCTCCATGATCGCGAGCATCCACACCAGCCCCAGCGTCAGCGGCACGAACAGGAAGTGGTACAGCGCGGTAAGCGCGAACTGCAGGCGTGACAGCGTGACGACATCGGTGTCGATGATCATGGGCGGGTTTCCGGCGGCACATGGGATTGGGCGGGAGCCAACCGATCGGCGATCGCCGCGGGGCTGACATCAGGTTTCGGCTGCGGTGCGAAGACGACCCACCAGATCAGCATCAGCACCACGATCTTCAGCGCGACGACGCCGAACAATTCCAGCATCAGCCGGCGCAACGGGCGTGGCGATGCGCTGGTCTGTTCGGGTGTTGAGAGGGAATCCGAGGAGCTGGACATGCGACGAATCCAAGCATTGCCTGGTCACCAGCATACGCCTCCGGGCGATGGTGCTGATGTGGAGGAATGTCGCAGCAGTGGATCGCCGCAGTGGGTGGAACGACGTCGGCTGCCCCACCCGCTGGCTTCGACATGGGTCAACTCAGCGCGAACGCATCGCGGGTGAGATTCTCCGGCGCGCCATCGGTGCACACCACATCGTCCTCGATGCGTATGCCGCCGTACTGGCGGAACGCTTCGACCTTCGCCCAGTCGATGTCACCGGCGAACGGCTTGTCGCGCAATTCGGCCAGCAGCATGTCGATGAAGTACAGGCCGGGCTCGATCGTCACCACCATGCCCGCTTCCAGTACGCGGGTCATGCGCAGATACGGATGACCTTCAGGGCGCGCGATCGTGCCGCCGCGTTCGCTCTGCTGGAAACCGGCGACGTCGTGCACCTGCAGGCCGATCGGATGGCCGAGACCATGCGGGAAGAACGCGCTGCTCACGCCGGATTCGACCGCGCTCTCGGCGCTCATGCGGATGAAGCCATGCTCGCGCAGCACGCCGGCCAGCACGTGATGGGCGTGGATGTGCAGCTCGGGGTAACTCTGCCCGACACGCACCTTGGCAGCGAAACCCTGCTGTGCGGCATCGACGCTGTCGATCAGCGCCTGGAATTCTGGTGTCTGCAACGACGCATAGGTGCGGGTGATGTCGCTGGCGTAGCCGGCCGCACTGGCGCCGGCATCGATCAGGAACGAGCGGCTGTGCGTTGGCGGCGTGCGGTCGAAGTTCGTGTAATGCAGCACCGCGCCGTGTTCGTTGAGGCCGACGATGCTGGCATAGGGCAGTTCGGCATCGGTCTGTCGCGCGGCGGCGAGGTAAGCCATGTGAATGCCGAACTCGCTTTCGCCGGCGCGGAACGCAGCTGCGGCAGCACGATGCGCACACGCGCCGATGCGGCTGGCTTCGCGCATCAACGCCAGTTCGTACGGTGTCTTGTAGCTGCGGTGCCAGTGCAAATAGTCGAGCACGGCGGGCGGATTGTTCGACTCGACGCCATCGGTTGCGGGGCAGGCGGCGGCGATCACGGCGCGCTTGCCGGCGGGCAGTTCAGCCAGCGCGTCGGCCACGTTGCGCACGATTGTGATGTCGAAGTGCTCGACCCAGTAACCATGTGGTGCCTGCGGCACCACATGCCAGTAGTCGCGCGGCTGCACGAAGATCAGTTTCGGCTTGTTGCCTGGCGTGTAGGCGATCCAGCTTCCAGGCGCGTCGGTCAGCGGCAACCAGTGCTTGAAATGCGGATTCACCACGAATGGGTAATCCTGGTCGTCGAGGAACTTGCGCAGCGGTGTGCCGGCGGCGACCAGCAGGTGATCGAAGCCGCCCAGTGCGAGTGCCCGGTCGGCGCGCTCGCGCACGGTGGCCAGATGGTGCGGATACAGCGAGGCGAGTTGATCGTGCATGGAGACTCCTGCGGCGACGGGTTGCCCTGCTACCGGATTTTCTGCACGCATCGTGACAATGGGCGGCGGTGTCGCGGGCCGCTTGCGCGCAGGGCCGGAACAGCCGTGCTGGAATGTGGAAGGGAAAACGGGCGCCCATGATGCCGTGCGGGCGCCGCGACTGCCAGCGAAGCTCAGGCTTGCGCTATCCAGCTGTCGAGCCGGGCGGCATCGGCATCGGTGATCGCCACGATCCGGTAGCCTGCCCAGATCTGTCCGGAGCTGGCGGCGGCTTCATGCCATTGCTCCTGGATGCCGAATTCGATCGGCTGCGACTGGGTCAGCATCCGGCCTGATCCCGGCAGGGTCACGCTCACCTGATAGAGCGCTTCGCTGCGTGGCGCCTGCGCGCTGATCAGCAACATGCCGGTACTGGAAATATTGCCCAGATGGCCGATCGGCACGCCGCTGATCACGTCGGTCACGATGGCATTGACGGAGGTGCGCTTGCGTTCAGCGCGACGCTGGTTGCTGGAAGAACTCATCGGCGATCGGATCCCGGTGACGTGGACTGTTTGGCAGCGGTCGGCTGGCGCAGGCTGCCGGTGAGGCTGCGCCAGGCACGATCGAGCAGGCTCTCGCGCTGCTCCACCACCTCGGACACGCGGCCACTGGCCACTTCGTGGGCCAGCTGGCTCAAGGTCACTTCCTCGCCGCGCTGACCGCGTCGGCTGACCAGCAGGCAGCGTCCGGACATCGGCGAGTACCAGGCCAGCTTGCGCCGCGTGATCTGCCCGCTGACGGGGTCGATGAATTCGAACCAGCTGCCGAACGGCAGTTCGCGCAGATGCTGCTCGATGCGCCGCTCACGCGGGCTGGGTTCCGGCGTCTGTGGCTGGGCACGTGCAGGAGTCTGTGCTGGCTGCTCGGAAGCCTGTGCGGGATGACTGGTTGCCGGCTCAGGTTGGGTAGCCTGATGTTCGCCCAGGCGTTGATGCTGTTTCAGGCGCAGCGCGAGATCGGTGGCGCTGGGCAGTTCCACTGCCGGGTCGGGTTTACCCGCCCCGAGCAGTCGCTGCGCCACCTGCACCGCTTCCTCTGCATGCATGCCGATCTGCTGCAGGCCGCTCTCCACGTTTCGCTGCAATTTCGCGCGATCGCCAACGGGCAGGCGACCGAGCAGTTGATCGGTGATCGCCAGCTGTGCCCCGAATGCATCGCTTTCCTCGCCGTGACGCAGCAGGGTCAGTGCCAGCACGTCCGACCACGCCCGGTCCAGCAGTGCGCGCAGCAGGCCGCGTGGGGGCGATTGCGCAAAGCGTTCGGCCATCAGCTCGCTGGCGCGCTGGCGCGCCTGATCCAGCCGCTCGCGCCCCTGCGCTGCTTCCACATGGCGGCGTTCGGCGGCCTGTGCCTTGCGCGTGAGCAGGGCCAGGTGATGCTCGATATCGGCCAGCAAGGTGGTGTACAGACCGGCGCTGGGCGGTTCCTGATTGGCACGGCTGACCAGCTGTTCGAGCTTGGTCGCCAGTGGCCGGTTGCTCTCGTCGTCGCTGCCGTCGAGCCAGTCGTTGGCCGTGGCGGTGACCGTGTCCAGCAGTCGGCGCGCCGGATGCTCGCGCTTCTCGAAAAATGTACGGTCGGCGACGGCCATGCGCAGCACCGGCAACTGCAGGTCGCTGAGCAAGGTCTTGGCATTGCCGCCATGTTGCAGTTGCTGGCCGAGCTGTTCGAACAGCCGTGCCACCAGTTCCACCTTGTCGCCCTGTTCGCCGCTGAGCTGGGTACGCGGGGCGTCGCTGGGCTTGCCGAAGTTGAGCTGGGCCAGCAATTCCTCGCGCAGCCGTGCGGCGCTGCGCAGCTCACGGCTGGCGCGGTCGGTGACCTGGGTCAGATGTTGCTGCAGCGCGCCGAGTGCGGACTGCAACTCATCCTCGCTGGCAGCGCGGCCGGCCGGCTGGCCGTAGGCGCCGCCCTGACTGGCGCGCTGCTGCGCCAGCAGATCGCGCAGTGATTCCAGCACCTCGATGGGGCCGCCACTGGCGCTGCCGCTGCCACTATGCGCCGTACCCGGATTGCCAGTGGAAGAAGCGGCGGCTGGTTCGGTGGATGCGGCGGCTTCGCCGGCGGCCGCACGTGGTCGTTTGCTGATATGCCGCGGAATCGGAATGCTGCGCAGCTGCGGCAGGATGCCGTCGGCCTGCAGTTGCGCATTGATGGTGTCATACAGCGGTGCCAGCGATTGCAGCACCGATTGATCGAAGTGCTGCAACAGCAACAACTGGTGTTCCAGTGGCAGTTCGAGTTCGGCGCTGGCCTGCTGGCATACCTGCGCCAGTGCGTGCGGTCCCAGCGGCAGTGCCTGACCTTCCAGGGGGGGCGCGCCGATCAGCACACCCATCCGGTAACTCAGTTCGTACAGCACGCTGCTATGCCGCACTTCGCCACGGGCACCCAGCTGCTCCAGTGCCAGGGTCAGATCCTGTTCGACCGTGTCGAGCAGCTCCAGCGAGTGCCATGGCGCAGCCTCGGTCGCGCTGTCGGCGGGTTGGCTGGCGGCGCTGTCGAGTGCATTGATCGTGGCGCCAAGCCGCTCCATGAAGCGTTGTTCGAATGTGGCCCGATCCTGCAGTACGCGTTGCCGGCTGGCGAAGCACTCCTGCTGCTCGCTTGGTCGGTGTGCCCGCTCGGCCAGTGCAAAAAGCTGCTGCTCGAACTCGTTCAGGCAACGCCGCAAGGGTTCGTGCAGTCCCTCCGCACAGAGCGTGTAGCTGGCTTCGAGCAGCCGCTGCGCGCGCGCGGGCCAGCGCCCGCTGCTGAGGCGAGTGCCTTGGTGCGACGCGAGCGAGCGGCGTCGATCCTGTCCGACATCCATGCAAGAACCTGTGTTTTCCCCCGGAGTCCTCAGTCTATGCCGGTTGTCGCGGCTATGCCATCGCTGGCCAGGGTCGCTTCAGTCGAGAAAACTGGCGATCACATCGTTGAGAAAGCGCTGGCCCAGCGCGGTGGTATGCAGCAGCTGCGGATCGTCATGCAGCCAGCCGCGCTGGCGGGCTGAAGCCAGTCCGGCGGCGATGCGGTCGGGCGGCAGGCCGGTGCGTTCGGGGAAAGCAGTCAGCGGTACGCCATCGATCAGGCGCAGTGCGTTCAGCATGTACTCGAACGGCAGTTCGGCGGCACTGACTTCGTTGTCGCCGCCGATGCGTGCGGCGCCGCCGGAAGCTTCCAGGTAGGCGCGCGGGTGGCGGGTTTTCCAGCGCCGCTGCACCTGGCCGCCGGCGGCGTCGCTGAGCTTGCCGTGCGCGCCCGCCCCGATGCCGAGGTAATCGCCGAACTGCCAGTAGTTGAGGTTGTGCACGCAACGTCGGTCGGGCTGCGCATACGCGGAGATTTCGTACTGGCCATAGCCGGCAGCGGCGAGGCGGGTTTCGCAGGCTTCCTGCATCGCCCAGGCGTGATCGTCATCCGGCAACGGCGGCGGGTTGGCGGCGAACGCGGTGTTCGGCTCCAGCGTCAGCTGGTAGTGCGAGATATGCGTGGGCTGCAGCGCGACCGCACGCTCCACGTCGGCCAGCGCGCCGTCCAGCGTCTGCTGCGGCAGTGCGTACATCAGGTCGAGGTTGATGTTGGTGTAGCCGGCGTCCTGTGCCGATTTCACCGCGGCTTCCGCTTCGCCTGCCGAATGGATGCGGCCGAGCCGCTTCAGCTTGTCGTCGTCGAAACTCTGCACGCCGAACGAGATGCGGTTGACGCCGGCGGCCAGATAGCCATCGAAGCGACCGTGCTCGACGGTGCCAGGATTGGTCTCCAGCGTGATCTCGGCATCGCTGGCCAGCGGCAGGCGTTCGCGCACGCCATCAAGCAAGCGGTCGATCAGTTCGGGCGAAAAGAGACTCGGTGTGCCGCCGCCAAAAAAGATGCTGATGATCGGCCGGCCTTCGAGCGCCGCGCCAAAGTCGGCGCGGTCGGCATCCAGATCGGCGAGCAGGTGATCAATGTAGTCGGCATATGGCGGCGGCTCGCTGCGCAGGCCATGCGAATTGAAGTCGCAGTACGGGCACTTCTTCACGCACCACGGCATGTGGATGTACAGCGACAGCGGTGGTGCGATGAGGCTCATGCGTGCAGTTCGCGCAGCCGATCGTGCAGCAGGGCGAGGGCCTGGCCGCGGTGGCTGAGTCGGTTCTTCAACGCGTCGTCCATCTCGGCCACGCTCTGGTCATGGCCTTCAGGCAGGAATACCGGGTTGTAGCCGAAGCCGCCACTGCCGCGACCTTCGGTCAAGATCTGCCCGTGCCAACGTGCCTCGGCGATCAGGGGGGCCGGATCGTTGGCGTGCTGCAGGAGTACCAGCACGCAGATGAAGAACGCGCCGCGTTGGGGTGCCGGCACGCCATCGAGCTCGCGCAGCAGTTTTGCGTTGTTCGCCGCGGCGTCGCCGTGGCCACCGCTGTAGCGCGCCGAGTACAGACCGGGCGCGCCATGCAGATGGTCCACGCACAAGCCCGAGTCGTCTGCCAGCGCCGGGAGACCGCTGGCCTGCGCGGCGTGGCGTGCCTTGAGCAGGGCGTTCTCGACGAAGGTCAGGCCGGTTTCCTCGGCGTCGCCGATGCCCAGGCTGGCCTGCGCTATGACTTCAAGGGCGCTGTCAGCCAGTAGTGCGCCAAACTCCTTGAGCTTGCCCGGATTGCTGCTGGCCAGCACGATGCGCGACATCGGGCTCAGCCCTGTGCCAGTGCCGCGCGCTGTGCGACAACCAGCTCACCGATGCCTTTCTCGGCCAGCGCCAGCAAGCCATCCATCTCGTCGCGGCGGAACGCATGGCCTTCGGCGGTGCCTTGCACCTCGATGAAGCCGCCGCCGTCGTTCATCACCACGTTCATGTCGGTGTCACAACCGGAGTCCTCGACGTAATCCAGATCGAGTACCGGTATGCCCTGATAGATGCCGACCGAGACCGCGGCAACCGCACCGACGATCGGATTGCGCTTGAGGTTCTCGCGCTTCATCAGCAGGTTCACCGCATCGACCAGCGCCACGTAGGCGCCGGTGATCGCGGCGGTTCGGGTGCCGCCGTCGGCCTGCAGCACGTCGCAGTCGAGCGTGATCACGCGCTCGCCCAGTGCTTGGCGATTGACACAGGCGCGCAGCGAGCGGCCGATCAGACGCTGGATCTCCATCGTGCGGCCACCCTGGCCGCCGCGCGCGGCTTCGCGCTGCATGCGGGTGTTGGTGGCGCGCGGCAGCATGCCGTATTCGGCGGTGACCCAGCCCTCGCCCTTGCCGCGCAGCCATGCCGGCGCGCGGTCCTCGATGCTGGCGGTGCACAGCACGCGGGTGTCGCCGAAGCTCACCAGCACCGAACCTTCGGCATGGCAGGTGTAGTGGCGTTCGATGCTGACGGTGCGCAGCTGGTCGCTGGCGCGGCCACTGGGACGGGTGACGGGATTCATGGGGGTCGTTCCTGGCGTCGCTTGGCCGGATTGGGCAAGGCGGGACGGGAGAGTTTACCATTGCACCCTTTCCCAACGTCCGGACGGCGCCAGATGATCCGCAGCATGACGGCTTACGCCAGTGCCGAAACCACCGGTTCCGCCGGCACGCTCAGCTGCGAGCTGCGCACGGTCAACCACCGCTATCTGGAGCTGAGCCCGCGGCTGCCGGACGAATTGCGCAATTTCGAGTCGCAGCTGCGCGAACGGGTGGCAGCGAAACTGTCGCGCGGCAAGCTCGATCTGACCGTACGTTTGCGCGGCGGCGATGCGCGCAGCGAATCGCTGCAAATCAACAACGCGCTCTTGTCGCGGTTGTCCGAACTGTCCCTGGATATGGAAGCGCGCTTCCCGAAAATGCGTATCGAATTCACCGAGCTGCTGCGCTTTCCCGGCGTGATGCAGCAGGCCGAGACGGATCCGGAAGCGCAGCAGACCGCGCTGTTCGACGTGCTCGATCGCGCGCTGGATGCGCTGACCGCCACGCGCGAACGCGAGGGCGAGAAGCTGGGCGAGATACTGCGCGACAAGCTGGACGGCATCGAGCGCGTGGTCGCCGATGTGCGCAGCTGGATGCCGGAAATTCGCGCCGCGCTGCGGACCCGCTTGGAAACGCGGCTGGCCGATCTGAAGCAGCCGGTCGAGCCGGGTCGACTGGAGCAGGAACTGGTATTGCAGATCACCCGCACCGATGTCGACGAGGAGCTGGACCGGCTCAGCACGCACATCACTGAAACGCGGCGGGTACTCGGGTTGCAGGAGCCGGTCGGGCGGCGGCTGGATTTCCTGATGCAGGAGTTCAACCGCGAGGCGAACACGCTGGGTTCCAAATCGGTCGATGCGCGCAGCACCAATGCCGCGGTCGAGCTGAAGGTGCTGATCGAGCAGATGCGCGAACAGGTGCAGAACATCGAATGAACGCGATCGACGCCACTGGCAGCCCGCTCGAAGGCACCTTGTTCGTGGTCGCCGCGCCTTCGGGCGCCGGCAAGTCCACCCTGGTCAACGCGCTGCTCGAGCGAGAGCCGGCGATCTCGCTGTCGGTATCGCACACCACGCGGCCACCGCGTACCGGCGAGCTGTACGGACGGCATTACTACTTCGTCGAGCGTGGCGAATTCGAGCGCGAGGTCGCCGAGGGCATCTTTCTCGAGCACGCCGAAGTGCACGGCAACCTGTACGGCACCTCGCGCACCTCGGTGCGGGAATTGCTGGGGCAGGGACGCGACGTGCTGCTGGAGATCGACTGGCAGGGCGCCGAGCAGATCCGCCGCAGCAAACCCGATTGCGTCAGCGTGTTCATCCTGCCGCCGTCGCGGGCGGAGCTTGAGCGGCGTCTGCGCGGTCGCGGTTCGGACAGCGTCGAGGTGATCGAGCGCCGGCTGCGCAATTCGCGTGGCGAGATCGCCCATGCGCATGAATTCGACTACATCCTGGTCAACGACGCGTTCGAGGATGCGCTGGCCGACCTGCAGGCGATCGTGCGGGCGGTGCGCCTGCGCAGCGCCCTGCAATGCCAGCGGCATGAAGCCTTGATTGCCGAACTGCTGGGTGCCGAGGTCTGAGCGCCGGCAAAGTAGCGGGATGCTTCCCGCATGGCCTTCACAGTGCGCTTCGGCTACCTTGTCCGCTTCCCCCTGGCCATATCTGCCCATGACCGACCCCGTTCGCCCGATGCTTGATGACAGCACCCTGGTGCGGATCCGTGGCCTGACCACGGTACTCAACGGCAAGACCATCTTCGACGCGCTGGATCTGGACATTCCGCGCGGCAAGATCACCGCGATCATGGGCCCCAGCGGCACCGGCAAGACTACCCTGCTCAAGCACATCACCGGCCAGATGCGCGCCGATGCCGGCGAGATCCTGGTCAACGGCGAGAACGTGGCCGGCATGTCGCGCGAGCAGCTGTACAAGATGCGCGAGGGCATCGGCTACCTGTTCCAGAACTCGGCCCTGCTGACCGATTTCTCGGTGTTCGAGAATGTGGCGTTTCCGCTGCGCCAGCATACGCAGTTGCCGGAAGTGCTGATCCGCAACCTGGTGCTGCTGAAACTGCAGGCGGTGGGCCTGCGCGGCGCGGCCGGACTGATGCCGAACGAGCTGTCCGGCGGCATGGCGCGGCGCGTGGCACTGGCGCGGGCAATCGTGTTCGATCCCATGCTGATCATTTACGACGAGCCGTTCGTGGGACTTGATCCGGTCGCACTGAACCAGGTGCTGAAACTGATCCGCACACTCAACCAGACACTCGGCATCACCAGCGTGCTGGTCGCGCACGAACTCGATGCGGTCAAGCAGGTTGCCGATCACGTATTCCTGATTGCGAACGGCAAGGTGGTCGCACAGGGCGATCCGAAGACGATTGCCGGCGACGGTTCACCCTGGACGCGGCAGTTTTTCGGCGGTGAGGCGGACGGCCCGGTGCCGTTCCAGTATCCGGCCGGCGATCTGGCACAGGCATTGGGCTTTACTGGAGCAGCGAAATGAACGTGCGCGCACCACATGGCAATAACGTGGTGATCCAGTCGCTGACGCAGATCGGCAACTGCGGCCTTTTCCTGCTGACCTTGCTGGCGGCGATTCCACGCAGCTTCCGCTATGTCCGCGAGACGATCCGCCAGTTGTGGTTCGTCGGCGCGATGAGCCTGACCATCATCATGGTCTGCGGCCTGTTCGTCGGCATGGTGCTGATGCTGCAGCTGTACCACGTGCTGTCGATCTTCGGCGGCACCTCGGCCAGCGGCATGGTGGTGGCACTGTCGGTGTATCGCGAGCTGGGGCCGGTGGTCACCGCGCTGCTGTTCGCCGGCCGCGCCGGAACCTCGATCACCGCCGAGATCGGCCTGATGCGCGCGACCGACCAGATCGATGCGATGGAGATGATGGCGGTCGATCCGATCGCCTATGTCGCCACGCCGCGTTTCCTGGCCGGGCTGATCGCGATGCCGCTGCTGTGCTGCGTGTTCTGCGCGATGGCGGTGTTCGGCGGTCATCTGGTCGGGGTGACCTGGCTCGGCATCGACAACGGCACGTTCTGGTCGAACATGACGGCGGAAGTGGACGTGCACACCGACATCGTCAATGGCGTGCTGTTCAAGAGCCTGGCGTTCGGCGCGGTGGTGTCGTTGATCGCCGTGTTCCAGGGCTTCACCACGCCGCCAACCAGCGAGGGCGTGGCGTATGCCACCACCCGTACCGTGGTCGCTTCGTCCATCGCAATCCTGGCGCTGGACTTTGTGCTTACAGCTTTCCTGATGTGACTGCCATGAACTCCCTTTCGACTATCCGTACCCCATTGAGGATCGTGCCGTGAGCCAACCGAGAAGTTCCTATGCCGTCGGCACCGGCCTGTTCATCGTGCTCGGCTTTGCCGCGCTGGCCTATCTGGCGACCCAGACCAGTTCGGTGGCGAACGTGCATCAGGGCGACAGCTACATCGTCGACACGCAGTTCACCAACATCGGTGCGCTGAAGGAGCGCGCACCGGTGAAGATCGCCGGTGTGCGGGTCGGCCAGGTGCAGTCGATCACGCTGATGCCGGGCCACGAAGTGGCTTACGTGAAGCTGTCGATCGACAAGAGCTACGACAAGATTCCGCAGGACTCGGTGGCGACGATCTTCACCAGCGGCCTGCTCGGCGACCAGTACGTGGGCATCCAGTACGGCAGCGCGAAGCAGGCCTTGGCGGCCGGCGGCACGCTGGCGCGGACCAAGTCGACCGAGCCGCTGGAGGAGATGCTCGGCAAGTTCTTCGGCGCCGGCAACGTGGTCGACAATGTCGGCGGCAGCTACACCGTGAAGGCGGACTTCACCAATGTCGGCTCGCTCTCGGTTGGCGCGCCGGTGAAGATGGCTGGTGTGGTGATCGGCAGCGTGCAATCGGTGCGTGCCGATCCGGTCAAGCTGAATGCACAGGTCGTGCTGGCGATCGACAAGCGCTACGACACGATTCCGGACGATTCCGCCGCCGCGGTGTTCACCAGCGGTTTGATCGGCACCCAGTATGTTGCGATCCAGCCCGGCGGCTCGCCCGACATGCTGAAGGACGGCGACGAGATGATCCTGACCCAGTCCGCGATGCAACTGGAGGATCTGATCGGCAAATTCCTGGTCAACGGTTCGCCCAGCGACAAGAAAGCTGCCGACACCGGCAAATCATCCGATACCCCCGCCGGCAAACACTGAGCCGGCTTTGCTGAAGGAGTTTCCATGTTGCGCAGACTGGTTCTTGCCACCGCCCTTGCGTTCGGCACTGTCGTAGCCGCCCCGGTATCTGCTCTGGCAGTTGCCACACCGGCCGCCGCCGAACAGGCGCCCGTACAGATCGTGCAGAGCATTGCCGACCAGCTGGCCTCGGCGATCGAGGGGCATCGCGAGGAGCTGAAGCGCAACCAGGAAAAACTGATCAACGTCATCGACGAGGTGTTCCTGCCGCACTTCGATATCGACTACGCCTCGATCCTGGTGCTCGGCCAGCACGCCCGCGAAGCCACCCCGGAGCAGCGCGACCGCTTCGCCAAGGCGTTCTACAACTCGATCACGCACCGTTACGCCGAGGGCCTGCTCAATTATTCGCGCGGCCGGGTCAAGGTGCTGCCATTCAACGGCGACCTCAACGACAAGCGCACTGTGGTGCGTACCCAGGTGGTGCTGGACGATGGCAAGCTGGTCTCGATCGACTATGCATTCCGCAAGGGCCGCAGCGGCGACTGGAAGGCCTATGACGTGGTCATCGAAGGCATTTCCTATGTCACCAATTACCGCAACCAGGTGGACGCGGAAGTGCGCAAGGTCGGCATGGAGCAGCTGATCACGAACCTTGAAACCCAGGGCGAGAAGGCGCTGGAGACGATGGCCCAGGACAACAAGGACACGAAGTGACCCACGCCGTCGAGTCCCGCTTCAAGCTGGATACCAGCATGCCGGGGACATTGGGCGTGAGCGGCGTGTTGAGCTTCGATACGGCGGCCATGGCGTTGCGGGCGATCCAGTCCGCATTGGCGGCGAGCCGTATGGGGCGACTTGATCTGGCTGGTGTCAGCCACAGCGACAGCGCCGGTCTCGCCTGCGTACTGGCGGTTGTGGCCGAAGCCGATCGGCGTGAGCAGGCCTTGCAGGTCGTCGGGATGCCGGCTGGCATGCGTGTGCTGGCACAGGTATGCGAGGTCGAGCCGCTGATCGCCTGATCCGTCAACGGGCAGGGGTGCAACAAAAAGGGGCCGTACGGCCCCTTTTTGTTCCATCCACATCCGCGTGTCTATGGCTGCTTGGTCGCCTTGTCCGGATGCTTGTTCTCCCATTGGTGCTGTTGATCCAGCAGTTCGTCGGGATCGAAGTTCTTGTCGTCCAGACCCTGCATCTGCTGGATGAGATCGGCGGGTGGATTGCCGTCGTAGATGGCGTACAGCCGCTGCTGCCGATATGCATCGCGGATGAACACGTAAGGGTCATAAGCGGATTGCAGGAAGCCTTCCGCGTCGATTCCGCGGGAACGCAAGGTCACCAGATACATCGCCTGTGGCAGGTACTGCAGACCGTTGTAGTGATGATTGTTTGCGTACAGGCTCAATGGGTCGAAGAAGTAGCTGTCGACCGGCAGGCGCCAGATATCACGCGCGGTGCTGGGGCCGAAGAACGGAAGCATCAGGTAGTCGCCTTCCGGTGCGCCCCAGCGCGCCAGGGTGATGCCGAAGTCGTTGTCCTCCAGCGGCAGGCCAAGCTGGCTGGCCGGATCGAAGAGACCGCCGATGCCCAGAGTCAGGTTGACCAGAAAGCGGCCACTGCTCTGCAGCGCCTGTTTCGGGCGTGCCTGCAGCAGGTCGTTGGCGACCGTGATCGGCATGCGGATGTTGGTGAAGAAGTCGCTGAACGAGCGGCGCAGCGGTGGTGTGGTCACCTTGCGGTAGCCCAGCGCGACCGGGCGGATGACTGCCTTGTCCAGCGCGTCGTTGAATTTGTAGGCGCCGCGGTTGTACTTCTCCAGCGGATCGTCGGTGCGCGGCTTGGCAATCGTGCAGCCCGCCAGCAAGGCGATCGCGAGCACGGGCAACCAGCGGCTCAATGAGGGAAAGCGAAGCTGTGAGGGCATGGGTGCGGGGATTCGCGTGTTGGGGACGGTATAAGTGTACTGTCTGGTTTTATATCGTGCACGGCTTTCGATGCGCTTTCGCCAGCCGGTGCCGATCCGCGGGCAGCCCGCCATGATACGCGCCGCCCGCATTGCCAGCAAAGCACCTGCTGGCTACACTGTCAGACCATATAAGTCATTTTATTCTTTAAGGATTTCGCATGGCACGTATTACCGTGGAAGACTGCCTCGAGGTGGTCGACAACCGCTTCGAGCTGGTGCTGATGGCAACCAAGCGCGCGCGCCAGCTGGAAAAGGGCGCCGAGCCGGCGGTCAATCCCGATCATGACAAGCCGACGGTGCTGGCGCTGCGCGAAATTGCGGCCCGCCGCATTGATCAGGCCACGATCGATCAGATCGACAAGGCCGAGCGCGAGCGCGCCGAGCGCGAAGCGCTGGAGTGGGCCGCGGCCGAGGTCGATGACGACCTGTCCAAGGGTGGCGACGACTGATGGATGACGGCTGCTGTAGAACGCGCTGTGGCTGCACCGGCTGGTCCGGTGTGATCGCTTGCGCGCGTCCGGCAGTCGTCCGCTGTGCCTGCGGCGAGGTGGGCGCCTGAGCTGGCGCCGGTACCGATGACTGCGGCGACCCATCCCGCTCCGGTCGACCTGTCCGCGCTGCCGCCGTATGTGCTGGCATTGAAAGAGCGCATTGCTTATTTGGCTGACGCTCAGGTGGAACGCGTCCTGCGTGCGTTCCTGATCGGCGCGCAGGCGCACGCCGGGCAGGAACGCAAGAGCGGCGAGCCATACATCACGCATCCGGTGGCGGTCGCCGGCATCCTGGCCGAACTGGGGCTGGATGCCGAAACGATCATCGCGGCAATCCTGCACGACACCCTGGAAGATACCGAACTCAGCCGCGAAGACATCGCTGCCGAGTTCGGCGACGTGGTGGCCGAGCTGGTCGATGGCGTCACCAAGCTGGACAAGATGCGCTTCGGCAGTCGCCAGGAAGCCGATGCGGAGAGCTTCCGCAAAATGCTGCTGGCGATGGCGCGCGATCTGCGCGTGATCCTGATCAAGCTGGCCGATCGCCTGCACAACATGCGCACGCTCGGCGCGAAGGATGCGCCCTCGCGCCGCCGCATCGCGCGCGAGACGCTGGAGATCTTCGCGCCGATCGCGCAGCGCCTGGGCATGAACAAGTTCAAGGCGGAGCTGCAGGACCTGGGCTTCCGCGCGCTGTACCCGGATCGCTACCGGGTGATCAGCGAGCGCATCCGCGCTGCGATCGGCAACCGCCGCGAGGCGATGGGCAAGATCGAAGCGGCGCTGTCGGCGCGACTCAGCGCCGATCACCTGCAGAGCCGCGTGGTCGGCCGGATCAAATCGCCGTGGAGCATCTATTCGAAGATGCGCGGCGATCACAAGAGTTTCGCCCAGCTGATGGACGTCTACGGTTTCCGCGTGGTCGTCGACAGCGCGATGAGCTGCTACATGGCGCTCGGCGTGGTGCATGCGCTGTACAAGCCGGTGGACAAGCGCTTCAAGGATTTCATCGCGATTCCGAAGGCGAACGGCTACCAGTCGCTGCATACCGTGTTGCTCGGACCATTCGGCGCACCGATCGAGGTGCAGATCCGCACCGCCGAGATGGAGTCGGTGGCCGAAAGCGGCGTCGCCGCACACTGGGCGTACAAGACCGAAAGCGGCCCGGCCAACAGCGCACAGGCGCGTGCGCGCGAGTGGCTGTCGTCGCTGGCGGACAGTTCGGCGAGTACCGTGTCGTCGGCGGAGTTCATTGAGAATGTCAAGATCGATCTGTTCCCCGACGAGGTCTATCTGTTCACCCCGCGCGGCCACATCCTGTCGCTGCCACGCAACGCCACCGCGCTGGACTTCGCCTATGCCGTGCATACCGATGTCGGGGATCATGCGGTAGCAGCGCGGGTCGACAAGAAGCTGCTGCCGTTGCGTACGCGACTGGAGTCGGGCCAGCTGGTGGAAATCATCACCGCGCCGTCGGCGGTGCCGAATCCGGCGTGGCTGGAGGTGGTGGTCACCGGCAAGGCGCGTGCCGCGATCCGCCAGTATCTGAAACATCTGCAGCACGAGGATGCGGTCGACTTCGGCCATCGCATGCTCGACCGCGCGCTGGATGCGCAGGGCAGCAGCCTCGAGGGCATTCCTTCGGCCGTGCTGGATCGGTTCCTGGAAACATCCAAGCTCAAGCGGCTGGAGGAGTTGCTGTCCGACATCGCGCTGGGCAATCGCATGCCCGACGTGGTCGCCAGCCAGCTGCTGGCATCGCGCGGCAAGAAGGCCGGCGGCAAGCCGCAGGTGTCGGCGCATGCGCACGAGAAGATCCGCATTACCGGCGCCGAACGCGGCGTGCTCAGTTTCGCCAACTGCTGCCACCCGTTGCCGGGCGACGACATCATCGGCTACCTGTCCTCGGGCAAGGGCATCGTGGTGCATCGTGAGGAATGCCCGAACGTGGTCGAGCTGCGCAAGTCGCCCGAGCGCTGCGTGGCGATCGAATGGGATCGCGACGTGCAGGGCGACTATCGTGCCGAGCTGCGCATCGAGGTGATCAACCGCCCCGGTGTGCTGGCCACCGTGGCTGCGGCGATCGCTGCAGCCGACTCGAACATCGAGAACGTGGAATACGTCGAGCGCGATGCCGCCGCCGCGACCCTGCTGTTCGCGATGGAAGTGAAGAACCGCAAGCACCTGGCCGACGTGATCCGTCGCGTGCGCCGTACCGGCGTGGTCAGTGGCGCGTATCGGTATCCCTTGTAAGACGGGAAGAACGGTGCGGTCGGCGCTTCACCCTTCCGGGGTTGCGTCTTTGCTGCTCGCCACGCGCCCCTACGCTTTACACTCGTGGTTTGAATCACGCGAGGTTCTCCCATGTCCCGCAGCATCATCACCACCGAACTGGCACCGGCCGCGATCGGCCCGTATTCGCAGGCCGTGCGCGCCGGCAACACAGTGTACTTCTCCGGGCAGATTCCGCTCGATCCGGTCACCGCTGCGCTGGTTGACGGCGACATCACGGTGCAGACGCGCCGGGTGTTCGACAACCTCACTGCCGTGGCGCAAGCCGCTGGTGGTTCGCTGGCGCAGGTTGTGCGCGTCGGCATTTATGTCACCGACCTGGCGAATTTCGCCGCGGTCAATGCGGTGATGGCCGAGTATTTTCATCCACCGTATCCGGCGCGTTCCACCATCGAGGTTTCAGGGCTGCCGAAGGCGGCGCAAGTCGAGGTCGACGCGGTGATGGTGCTGTCATGATGGGGCTGCGGTAATCGGGCCGCAGTAATGAGGATGGGCTGATTTCCCGCGCGGCCTGCACCGACAGTCGGTGTCGGCATCCGGCTTACGATGCGAGACCGTGCTCGGTTAGGCTTGCACGTCATGGCCGCCCGCACCGTTCGTCCCGTTTCCCCCGCAGGCACTGATCCCGGCATCGCGCCGGTCAGTGCGCTGCCGGGTGTCGGCCCGGCTTTGGTTGCCGCGCTGGCACGGCTCGGGCTGGAGCGGGTGCAGGATCTCTGGTTTCACCTGCCGCTGCGCTACGAAGACAAGACCCAGGTCACTGCCATCGCCGATTTGCGCATCGGCGAACGGGCACAGGTCGAAGGCGTGGTCGAGGCGGTCGAGCGTGGATTCCGCTATCGCCCGCAGTTGAAGGTGGCGATCGGCGATGTCAGCCAGCAGACCCTGCTGCTGCGTTTTTTTCATTTCAACCGGGCGCAGGCCGAGCAGCTGCTGCCGGGCACCCGGCTGCTTTGCTACGGTGAAGTGCGGCATGGGACGCAGGGGCTGGAGATGGTGCACCCCCAGTATCAGCGCCTGAGCGGTGACGATATTGCGGCTGTCGATGAACTGCTCAGTCCGATCTATCCGACCACCGAAGGGCTGGGCCCGAAACGGCTCGCCGGCGTGATCGGCAAGGCACTGGCGCTGTTGCCACCAGCCGCGCAACTGGAGCTGATTCCGCCCGAGTTGTGTGCCGCGCATGGCCTCACCTCGTTGCGCGATGCGCTGCTGTATGTGCATCGGCCACCGCCGGATGCTCATCTGGGTCAGCTCATGCTCGGCCAGCATCCGGCGCAACAGCGGCTGGCGTTCGAGGAGCTGCTGACCCAGCACCTGAGCCTGAAACGCATGCGTGCGACGGTGCGCCGCCGGCATGCGCCGAAACTGGGCGGCTCTGGCGGTCTGCGCAAGCAATTGCTCAACGGATTGCCGTTCCAGCTGACCGCGGCACAGCAGCGCGTCAGCGCGGAAGTGGCGCAGGATCTGGCGCAGACCAAGCCGATGCTGCGGCTGGTGCAGGGCGACGTCGGCAGCGGCAAGACGGTGGTTGCCGCGCTGGCCGCACTGGCCGCGGTCGAAGCGGGCTATCAAGTGGCGTTGATGGCGCCGACCGAGTTGCTGGCCGAACAGCATCTGCACAATTTTCGGCACTGGTTGCAACCGCTCGGCATCGAGGTGGAATGGCTGGCCGGCAAGGTGACCGGCAAGGCACGCAAGCTGGCGCTGGAGCGGGTCGCTGCGGGTGCAGCGGTCGTGATCGGCACGCATGCGTTGATGCAGGAGGGTGTGACGTTTGCGCGACTCGGATTGGTGATCGTCGACGAGCAGCACCGCTTCGGCGTGCAGCAGCGACTCGCCTTGCGCGACAAGGGCCGGGATGGGCAACTCGTGCCGCACCAGCTGGTGCTGACCGCCACGCCGATTCCGCGCACGCTGGCGATGAGTGCGTATGCCGATCTTGACGTGTCATCCATCGACGAACTGCCGCCGGGCCGTACGCCCGTGCAGACCATCGCGATCTCGAATGCGCGGCGGCTCGAGGTGATCGGGCGCATCCATGCGGCCTGCGCCGAGGGGCGCCAGGTGTATTGGGTGTGCACGCTGATCGAGGAGTCCGAGCAGTTGCGTGCGCAGGCGGCCGAAGTGGCGCATGCCGAACTGTCCGCCGCACTGGCCGGCTTCAGGATCGGCCTGATCCATGGCCGCATGAAGCCGAAGGAAAAGCAGGCGGTGATGGACGCGTTCAAGGCCGGCGAGCTGGCGGTGCTGGTGGCAACCACGGTGATCGAGGTCGGCGTGGATGTGCCCAGGGCCAGCCTGATGGTGATCGAGAACAGCGAGCGACTCGGGTTGGCGCAGCTGCATCAGCTGCGCGGTCGGGTCGGTCGTGGCGCGCTCGCTTCCAATTGCGTGCTGCTGTACCAGCCGCCGCTGGGCCAGCTGGCGCGCGAGCGACTGCAGGTGATGCGCGATACCAATGACGGTTTCCGCATTGCTGAAAAGGATCTGGAGTTGCGCGGTCCCGGCGAAGTTCTCGGCACCCGTCAGACCGGCCAGCTCAGTTTCCGCATCGCCGACCTGATTCGCGACGCGCATCTGTTGCCGGCCGTGCAGCAGGTCGGCGAACACATGCTGGTGGAACATCCACGGCAGACGGAGCGGCTGATCGAGCGCTGGATCGGCGGTGCCGCACGCTTCGTGCATGCATGAAGCATGGCTACCCGCGGTGCCGGTTCCGCTAAGCTAGTCCATTGCACCAAGTCGACCTCTATCCGATGAGCAAACCGCAACTCCTGATTGATACCGACCCCGGCGTGGACGATGCGCTGGCGATCCTGATGGCGCACGCGCATGCCGACATCGCCGGTCTGAGCATCGCCGCCGGCAACGTGGGACTCGACCATACCGTGCGCAATGCGCGCACCTTGCTCGACCTCATGGGCAGCAGCGCGCCGGTATTTGCCGGTTGCGCCACGCCGCTGGTGCGTGCGCCGGATGAGGACGCGGCATTCGTGCATGGCGCGGACGGTTTCGGCGATGTCGGTTTTCCCGAACCACAGGCGCCGCTGTCGGCCGAGTCGGCTGCGCTGGCCTTGCTGCGGTTGACCCGCGAGCGTCCGGGCGAGCTGACCCTGGTGGCGCTGGCGCCGCTGACCAATCTGGCGCTGGCGCTGCGGATTGATCCCACGCTGCCCGAGCGGGTCGCCCGGTTGGTGGTGATGGGCGGCGCGGTGACCGGCCACGGCAACACCGGCAAGGTGCCGGCGGAGTTCAACGTCGGCTTCGATCCGGAGGCGGCGCACGTGGTGTTCGAAGCGTTCCCGTCGTTCGACCTGGTCGACTGGGAGGCCACGTTGCGGCATGCCTTCGACGATGCTGAATTTGACAGCTGGCTGGCAGCCGGCGACCGGCGCGCGGATTTCTTCGGGCGGATCGTCGCCACGGCGCGCCGCTACAACGCCAAGCATGATCGCAGCGGCGTGATCGCCGCCGACGCGCTGGCGATGGCGGTGGCGATCGACCCGTCGATCGTCACGCGCAGCGAGACGCGCGCGGTGGCGGTGGAGCTGGATGGTCGCCTGACCCGTGGTGCCACGGTGGTCGACTGGGCCGCGCGGCTGGGCCGACCGGCGCAGGCGAACATCGTGCTGGAAGTGGATCATGTCCGCTTTGCCGCGATGGTGCGGCGCGCCCTGGGTGCGCAAGGCTGACGGCGCAACGAGGGCGTTTCAGCGCTTGAATGGGCGTCGGCTTGCGGTGGCGGTCGATTTCTCGTTACAATGCCGCTCTTTTCACCACCGCTTTAGAGCCTGTCATGAAGCCTGATATCCATCCGAACTACAACCCGGTGGTGTTCCAGGACCTGTCGTCCGACTTCTCGTTCCTGACCAAGTCGACCATGTCCAGCAAGGAAACCATCAAGTGGGAAGACGGCAATGAGTACCCGCTGATCAAGGTGGATATCTCCAGCCATTCGCACCCGTTCTACACCGGCAAGCAGAAGTCGCTGGACGTCGGCGGCCGCGTCGACAAGTTCCGTCGCCGCTATGCGGGCACCGTCAAAGAGTAATCGACGGTAGCGGCCAGCCTCTGCGCTGGCCGACCACGAGATTCGATTCGAAACACGGGGCGAGCGCAGGCTTGCCCCGTGTTTTTTCGTGGCCGCCATTCGACCATTCGCCATCGAATGTGGATGGAGGCTTATGCGATAATGGTTGGTGAGCTGACGCCATGGCGTCAGTTGCGTCGCATCTTTCCCCAGATGTGCGATGCCAGACATTCCCTCGCCGGGCGGCGCCGTCATTATTGCGGTAACCGCCGGTGATGACCCACATGAAGGAGGTTTCCGTGTCCGATTCCAAGATCGTCAAACTGGTGGATGAGTCGAGCAACCGCAGCAGTGAGCTGCCGCTGATCAGCGGTACGCTCGGCCCGGCGTGCATCGACATCGGCACGCTGTACAAGGACACCGGTCACTTCACCTACGACCCCGGTTACGGCAGCACCGCCAGCACCAAGAGCGCGATCACCTACATCGACGGCGACCAGGGCGTGCTGCTGTATCGCGGCTATCCGATCGAGCAGCTGGCGGAAAAATCCAACTTCCTCGAAGTGTCCTACCTGCTGCTCAATGGCGAGCTGCCGAACAAGGCGCAGTTCGAGGGCTTCGAGCATGACATCACGCATCACACGATGATGCACGAGGCGCAGAAGAACTTCTTCCAGGGCTTCCACCACGACGCGCATCCGATGGCGATGCTGGCCGCGGCGGTTGCCTCGTTGTCGGCGTTTTATCACGACGACCTCAATGTGGATGACCCGGCCGACCGCAAGATGGCGGCGATCCGCCTGATCGCGAAGATGCCGACGATTGCTGCCGCCTGTTTCCGTTATTCGATCGGCTGGCCGGTGCGTTATCCGCGCAACAACCTCGAATACGTCACCCGCTTCCTGCACATGATGTTCGAGGTGCCGAGCGAGCCGTTGACGTTGAATCCGGTCGCCGCCAAGGCGCTGGACCTGCTGTTCATCCTGCATGCCGACCATGAGCAGAACGCGTCTACCTCGACCGTGCGCTTGGTCGGCTCCACCGGTGCCAATCCTTATGCGTCGATTGCCGCCGGCATCACCGCACTATGGGGTCCGGCGCATGGCGGTGCCAACGAGGCGGTGCTCAAGCAGCTCGAGGAAATCGGCACGCCGGACAATGTCGAGAAAGCCGTGCTGCGCGCGAAGGACAAGAACGACAGCTTCCGCCTGATGGGTTTCGGCCATCGCGTGTACAAGAATTTCGATCCGCGCGCGAAGATCATCCGCGAGATGTGCCACAAGGTGCTGGCCGAGCTGGGCGTCAACGACCCGCTGCTCGAGGTGGCGATGAAGCTGGAAGAGGCGGCGCTGAAGGACGACTACTTCGTCGAGCGCAAGCTGTACCCGAACGTCGACTTCTACTCCGGCATCATCTACAAGGCGCTGGGCATCCCGACCGAGATGTTCACCGTGATGTTCGCGATCGCACGCACCTCCGGCTGGATCGCGCACTGGATCGAACAGCACGAGACCCCGGGATCGCGCATCGGCCGTCCGCGCCAGATCTATACCGGCGCCGACGTGCGCGATTACACGCCGACGGCCAAGCGCTGATCCAGCGACCCTGGTTCCAACGAAAAACGCCCCGGCTTCGACCGGGGCGTTTGCGTATGCAGCTGGGTGATTGGGTTCAGCGCAGTGCGGCGCTCAGTCGTTGCTCGAAGTCTTCATCGGTATCCTCGCCCAGCAGGATTTCCACCTGGGCCAGCGCGGCGCGGCGCATCGGCCGGTCGTCGGTGCGATCCAGCGGCGCCTGGCGCAGCGCGTCGCGTGGCAGCACGGTGAGGTCGAACGGCAGCTCGTCGGCAGCGAACAACAACACCGGGTACTCGGGCTGATCATCGCGGCTGTTGCGCAGCCGGCGGGTCTGCGTTTCGAACGGCACGCCGTGATCGTGCAGGTATAGCGCGATCGCATCGGGATCGTCGCTGAACACATGCAGGCAGACTGCCGAGTGCGCATCGGCGGTGCCTTCCAGCACGGCGCCGACCAGGCGCGGCTCGAACGCGGCGAGGAAACGCATCGCCTCGACCGCGGCCTCGCGGCGTTGCCGCAACAATTGCGGCTGGCTGTCAGCGAGAAACAGGCGCTGGTGTTCGCGCAGCGCCTGTTCGATCTCCATATTGCGCGGCAACGCCTGCGTTTCGAGAATGCCCAGTCGCTCGGCAGCCTTCAGCTTGGCGTGGTGAAAATCGCGGATGCCGTGTTCGCTCATCAGGCGGGCGGCTTCCTGGGCGATGCGCAGACGATTGCGCTGCAACCGGTCATGCGCGTGGATGCGGTGATGTTCGCCTCGGGACATGGCGCGCTCCTCGTCGATCAATGGGGGCAGCAAGGACGAAGCCTGCATGGCCGGACTGCCCGCTGGTTCAGAAGATGTCGTAGGCGTGCTGCTGATCCTGCTCCTTTTGCTGGGCGGCCTGAGTGCGCAGCCGGTCGATATCTTCCACCTTGAACATCTCGTTCATGCCGTCCGGGTCACCTGACGCGGTAGGCAGGCCATTCTGGCGGTTGATCAGTACCGTACTGATTCCCGGTGGCATCGGCAACGTGCTCGACGGCTGACCCTTCAGGGCCGCGCCCATGTAATCCATCCAGATCGGCAGCGCCGCCTTGGCGCCAAACTCGCCGCGGCCCAGCGAGCTGTAGTCGTCGAAGCCGACCCAGACCGCGGTCGACAGCTCACCGTTGAAGCCGACGAACCAGGCGTCCCGATGGTCGTTGGTGGAGCCGGTCTTGCCGGCGAGGTCGTCGCGGCCCAGCGCCTTGGCCGCGAAGGCGGTGCCACGCAGGATCACGTCCTTCATCAGCGAGGTAATCAGGTAGTCGTTGCGTGCCTCGATCACCAGGGGCGCGAGTACCGGCGGATGCGCGCTTTCGCCATGCACGTCGGCCGGCAACACGGCTTCGCCGACGCCGTCGACGCTGCTCGATTCCGCGGGTGCGGCGGCGCTGGCCAGATTGTTGGCCGGCGTCGACAGCATGTCGGCCGGTGGCGGACCGGGCGGACGCGTATCGAGCAGGCGTTCCTGGCAGCTCCGGCAGGCGCGTGCGGGATTGGCCACGTAGACCGGCTTGCCGTTGCGATCATCGATTTCATGGATGAAATACGGCGTGACCAGGTAGCCGCCGTTGGCGAACACCGCATAGCCGCGGGCCATGCTCATCGGTGATACCGACGCGGTCCCCAATGCCATCGACAGGTTGGCCGGGATCGCATCGAGCGAGAAGCCGAAGCGGGTGGCGTACTCACGCATGTAGCGTACGCCGACGGCATCGAGCAGGCGCACCGAAACCAGGTTTTTCGACTGCACCAGTGCCTCGCGCAGGCGCATCGGTCCGGCAAATTTGTCATCGTCGTTGGACGGGGTCCACAGGCCATTCGGCTTCGACGGATCGGGCAGCGCCAAGGGTGCGTCGTTGATGATCGAGGATGGCGTGAAGCCGCGTTCGAACGCGCCCGAGTACAGATACGGCTTGAAACTCGAACCGGGCTGGCGTGCTGCCATGACCGCTCGGTTGAACTTGCTGCGCACGAAGTTGAAGCCGCCGACCAGCGCCTGGATCGAGCCGTCTTCCGGATTGATCGAGGTCAGTGCCGCCTGCGCGGCAGGGATCTGTGCAAGCTGCCACTCGCCCTTGTCGTCGCGCGCAAGCCGGATGATGTCGCCGCGCTTGAGTACGCTGCTGACGCTGGTTGGCGCAGCGCCGACGCGGTCGTCATCGACACGCGGTCGCGCCCAGCTCATCGCAGCCAGATCGAGAACCACGTTTTCGTGGTTCGACAGGTAAATCGTCGCCTGCTTCGCATCGCTGGCCGTGACCAGGCCCGGCTGCATGCCCGCGACATTGGTATAGCTGGACAGCAGGCTGTCGTAATCCGCTTCGCCGGCACCTGCAGGCAGATCCTGATGGGCCTCCGGTCCGCGCCAGCCATGCCGGTGGTCGTAGGCGATCAGTCCATCGCGCACGGCTTCCACGGCCGTCTGCTGGTTCTTGCTCTGCAACGTCGTCCTGACTACATAGCCTTCGGTGAGCGCATCGTTGCCGAATCGATCGAGCACCTGCCGGCGCACCATCTCCGCCAGATAGGGTGCATCGACCTCGATCGGCTGTTCGTGCGGATAGGCGTGGTTCGGCTCGGCAATCGCCTGCTCGTACATCGGCTTGGTGATGTAGTTGTGTCGCAGCATCTCGCCCAGTACCCAGTTGCGTCGGGCGATGCCGCGCTTGGGATTGTTTATCGGGTTGACCACCGAAGGCAGCTGGAAGGTCGAGGCGAGCAAGGCGCATTCGGCCACGGTCAGCTGGTCCAGCGTCTTGCCGTAGTAGTACTCCGCCGCGGCACCTACACCATACGAGCGGTGGCCGAGGAACATCTTGTTGAGATACAGCTCGAGGATCTGGTCCTTGCTGAGTTCATGCTCGATGCGCAACGCGATGAAGATCTCGGTGAGCTTGCGCGAGTACAACTTCTCGGGGCTCAGGAAGATGTTGCGCGCCACTTGCTGGGTGATCGTCGAGCCGCCGGGGCCCTTGTCGCCGCCGGTCACGACGACGTGCCAGCCGGCGCGCGCGATGCCGTGCCAGTCCACCCCGGGATGGTGATAGAAATCCGCATCTTCGGCCGACAGCACTGCATGCTTGAGCAGGTCCGGCACATTTTCGATGGCGATCGGGATACGCCGCGTTTCGCCGAAGCTGGCAATCAGCTTGTCGTCAGCGCTCAAGACGCGCAGGGGCACCTGCATGTGGTAGTCCTTGAGGTCCGCCACCGAAGGAAGCCTGGGCGCTATCAGCCAATACGCCACACCAACCGCAATAACTGCCAGGAGCAAACCGGAAAAGGCCAGGATCAATGCCCAGCGCAACAGACGCTTGATAATTCGCATGGTGTGGGGATAGCGAGACCTGAGTCAAAACATGACAGAGTATAGATGTAGCAATATTTGGCACATGCGGCGGGGTTGGCTAAAGCAAGGGTTGCGCCACTTGAGGTGATTCCACAATTGTGGTGGACATCACGTCAATTACTTGAGAAAGTCTCCGTAGACCGTTGCCATTACGTTAATTTTTCGATTTAATGCCATTGCGCACCCCGCCAGGATTCTGGCTACGGGCGTCAGCGGCAAGGGGGAAACACCGTGGGGCTCTTTACACCCAAGAAGCTGGCGCTGATTGGTGTCGACATCAGTTCGACTGCCGTCAAGCTGCTGCAGCTAAGTCAAGCGGGCGGTCGCTATCGCGTGGAGCATTACGCGGTCGAGCCACTGCCGCCCAATGCCGTGGTCGAAAAGAACATCGTCGAGGTCGAGGCGGTGGGCGATGCGATTCGTCGCGCACTGGCGCGATCGGGCTCCAAACTCAAACACGCAGCGGCAGCGGTGGCCGGGTCAGCCGTGATCACCCGCATCATTCCGATGACCGCAGAGCTTTCCGACGACGATCTGGAAGGCCAGATCCAGGTCGAGGCGAACCAGTACATCCCATATCCGATCGACGAAGTCAGCCTCGACTATGAAGTGATCGGGCCGGTACGTGACAATCCAGACATGAACAACGTGCTGCTGGCGGCCTCGCGCACCGAGAATGTCGACATGCGCGTGGCGGCGCTGGATCTGGGCGGACTTACCGCCAGCGTGATCGACGTCGAGGCGTTCGCGATGGAGAACGCGTTTGCGATGGTGGCCGACCAGCTCAACGTCGGCCGCGATGCGCTGGTCGCGGTGGTGGACATCGGTGCCACCATGACCACGCTGTCGGTGTTGCGCAATCAGCGCACCATCTATTCGCGCGAACAGGTTTTCGGCGGCAAGCAATTGACCGACGAAATCATGCGCCGCTTCGGTCTTTCCTATGAGGAAGCTGGCCGTGCCAAGCGCAAGGGCGGCCTGCCCGAGTCCTACGAGACCGAGGCGCTGGAGCCGTTCAAGGAATCGCTGATCCAGCAGATCAGCAGGCTGCTGCAGTTCTTCTTCGCAGGCAGCGAATACAGCAAGGTCGACCAGGTGGTGCTGGCCGGTGGTTGTGCCTCGATCGAAGGATTGGGCCCGATGCTCGAAGAACAGCTTGGGGTACCCTGCGTCGTCGCCAATCCGCTGGCCCGCATGTCGCTGTCGCCACGGGTGCAGGCGCAGTCGCTGGCGCAGGACGCGCCCGCGCTGATGATCGCGGTCGGCCTCGCCCTGAGGAGCTTCGACTGATGGCACACGTCAACCTACTTCCGTGGCGCGCCGAACGGCGCAAGCAACGCGAACGCGAGTTCTACATGCAGCTCGTTGCCGCCTTCGTGGTGGCGCTGGGCGTGCTGTTGCTGTGGATATTCTGGATGGATCAGCGCATCGACAACCAGAACGAGCGCAACGCGTACCTGCAGACCGAAATCAAGCAACTCGACGTGCGCATTGCCAAGATCAAGGATCTGGAAAAGGTGCGTGAGCATCTGCTGGCGCGCAAGCAGATCATCGAACAATTGCAGGCAGACCGTTCGCAGATGGTGCACCTGTTCGACGAACTGGTGAAGACGATTCCTTCCAGTGCGCGTCTGAGTGGGCTGAAGCAGAGTGGCCAGTCGATGTCGCTCGATGGCGTGGCGCAGTCCAATGCCAGCGTCGCCGAATACATGCGCAATGTCGAAAGCTCGCCGTGGATGGGTCACACCGATCTGCGCAAGACCGAAAACACCCATGATGCAACCCGCATGCCGTATAGCTTTGGCCTGGATGTGACATTGAGCCGGCCCAAGACGGACGAGGCTGAGGCCGGCAAGGTTCCGGTGCAGCCGGCCGAGGCCAGTTCCAGCGCGACCCCGGCCGCGACGGCTCCGGCGATCGCCGGCACTGCCGCCAAGGCGATGACCGCCGCGCAGGCGAAGCCGGTCGATGCAACGACAACAGCACCTGTCGCGCCTGGAGCCAAGCCAGTGACTGCGCCAGCTGCTACGGGAGGGACCAAGCCATGAAGTTCCTCGACGACATCCGCAATCTCGATCGCAACAACGTCGGTGGCTGGCCGCAATCGGTCAAGGTGTTCTTCACCGTGTTGCTGTGCGCCGTGGTTCTGTTGTTCGGCTGGTATTTCTTCGTCGGTGACCAGCAAGACAGCCTGAAGACACTGGCCGGCAAGGAAGATCAGCTCAAGGCGGATTTCTCGGCCAAGCAGGCCAAGTCGGTCAACCTGGAAGCGCTGCAACAGCAGCTTGACGAGATGCAGGACATGTTGCGCCAGTTGCTGCGTCAGCTGCCCAGCAAGACCGAGATGCCCGAATTGCTGATCGATATTTCGCAAACTGCGCAGTCGGCGGGATTGGAAAGCGACCTGTTCCAGCCGGGCCCGGAAACGCCGAAGGACTTCTACGCGGAAAAACCGATCACGCTGCGCATGACCGGTACTTATCATCAGTTCGGCACCTTCATCAGTGGCGTGGCCTCGTTGCCGCGGGTCGTGATCCTGACCTTGCACGATGTCTCGCTGACCCCGAAATCGCCGAGCAAGGACGGCAGTGGAGGCGGTCAACTTGTACTGCAGGGTACCGTGAAGACCTATCGCTATCTGGACGATGAAGAGAGCTCAGCGGCAACTGCCGGTAGCAAAGGCAAGACGGGGGGGGCGAAATGATGAACAAGTTTGCTCCCATCAAACCGGCGCATGCGGTACGACTCCTGCTGATGCTGGGGATCGCACTGGTACTGAGCGGTTGCACCCGTGGCATGTCGGATCTGCGCGACTGGGTTGCGCAGGAAAAGGCCAAGAAGGGTGCACCGATCCAGCCGCTGCCGGTGATCAAGACATTCGAGACATTCAAGTACGACGATCAGGATCGGCGCGATCCATTCAGCCCGAGTACGGCCGAGTTGCAGACCAATGCCGCGACCAGCGGTCCGCGGCCGGACGCCAATCGCGCCAAGCAACCACTCGAGATGTTCGCGTTGGACAGCCTCAAGATGGTCGGCACTGTCGGCGCAGGCGCGAGCATGGAAGTGCTGGTCAAGGATCCCGGTGGAGTGATCCATCGTGTCCATGCCAACGAGTACATGGGCCAGAACTACGGGCATATCACCGCGATCAGTGAGGACCATATCGATCTGGTCGAGCTGGTATCCAACGGTAATGGTGGCTGGATGGAACGTCCGGCCAGCATCGCGCTTGACGCGAAATAGGTAGACAGGGGCTGATGCAATGACCAACCAAATCCAATCCTTCCGGGGCCGTGTCATGCGCCATGCGAGCCGTTACATGTTGATGGGCCTGCTGATCGCCGGCGCCACCTGGGCCAGCGCCGCGACGGCAGCCACCACCACGCTGAAGAACATCAGCTACGACGCATTGCCAGGCGGCAGTGTCGAGTTGCATATGGACTTCGCCAACGGGCCGGTGCCGCAACCGAAGATATTCACCACGGGCAATCCGCCGCGCATCGCGGTCGACTTTGCCGACACCGACAATGCAGCCGCGCGGCATCTCGATATCGGCAAGGGCTCGACCTCGGGCGTATCCGCGGTGGCCGCTGGCGGCCGTACCCGGGTGGTGATCGAGTTGATGCGCGAATCGAGCTATCGCTCGCGGATCGAGGGCAACAGCCTGATCCTTACCGTCAACAACGGTGGCGCGGATCAGTCCGTGACCACGGCGTCCACCATCGACCCGAGCAAGGCGTTGCCGTCGTCCTCGAATGGCCCGACGATTTCCAATATCGATTTCCGCCGCGGCCCGAATGGCGAGGGTCGCGTATTGATCAGCTTCAACGGCAGCGGTGCGAATGCCGATATGACCCGCAAGGGCGACAAGCTGCTGGTCAACATCGATCATGCGAACCTGCCGGCCAACCTTGCCCAGCGCCTGGATACCATGGACTTCGCCACGCCGGTGCAATCCATCATCACGCGTGCAGGCACAGGTGGCGGTGCCCGCCTGGAAATTGCGGTCAAGGGCAATGTCGAGACCTCGGCCTACCAGACTGCCGATCAGTATGTGGTCGAAGTGGCGTCGAAAAAAGCTGACGCCAAGGATGAAAAGCTGGCCAAGCTGGGTCAGGAGCCGGGCTATAACGGCAAGCGCGTCACCTTCAATTTCCAGGATATTCCGGTGCGCTCGGCGCTGCAGCTGATCGCCGATATCTCCGGGCTCAACCTGGTGGCTTCGGACAGCGTCGGTGGCAGCGTCACGTTGCGACTGGTCAATGTGCCGTGGGATCAGGCGCTGGACGTGATTCTGCGCGCCAAGAGCCTGGACAAGCGCCGTAACGGCAACGTGGTCTGGGTCGCACCACAGGCTGAACTGGCCAAATATGAGCAGGATCTGGCCGACGCCAAGCTGAAGGCGCAGGATACTGCCGAGCTGGTCACCGACTACGTGCCGATCAGCTATGGCAAGGCGGCGGACATAGCCAAGTTGCTGACCACCGGCAGCATGCAGAGCAGTGGCGGCAGTGGCGGTGCCAACACTCAGCGGGGCTTCCTGTCACCGCGCGGCAGCGTGTCTTTCGATGTGCGCACCAACACGCTGTTGCTCAATGACACGCCGGAAAAAATCAAACAGATACGTGACGTGATCGCGGTACTGGACAAGCCGGTTCAGCAGGTACTGATCGAGTCGCGCATCGTGGTTGCTACCGACAACTTCACTCGTGAATTGGGCGCGAAGTTCGGTATCAGCGGGCGGCAGAACAATACGCAGTTCCAGAATGCCGCCGCGGCAACCCCAGCTTTGGCCTCCGGTCTTGGCGGCGGCAATGTGGTCTCGATTGGTGGTCACGACACGGGTAATGGCACTACGGGTGGCGGCCTCAATGTGAATTTGCCCGCGGGTACGCCGGCCGGAAGCTTCGGTTTGGCCATCCTTGGTGCCAACTACGCGCTGGATCTGGAGCTTTCCGCCGCGCAGACCGAGGGTCGCGGCGAAGTGATATCCAGCCCCCGCGTGATCACCGCCAATCAGCAGGAAGCAGTGATTCGCCAAGGCCAAGAAATCGGCTACGTCACGTTCCAGAACAGTGCCGGTGGCGGTGCGGGCAGCGGTACCGCGACCGTGCAGTTCAAGGACGCCGTGCTGGAGCTGAAGGTGACCCCGACGATCACGGCGGATAACCGCGTCTATTTGGCGATCAACGTCAAGAAAGATGCGCTCGCCGGCTACGTGGACGCCCCTGGCAGTGGCAAGATCCCGACCATCGACACCCGTGAGATCAACACGTCGGTGCTGGTGGACAACGGGCAGACCGTGGTGCTCGGTGGCATCTACGAAATCAACAAGTCCAATACGGTCACCAAGGTGCCTGGCTTGGGCGATATCCCCGGCATCGGCATGCTGTTCCGCAATACTGTGCGTGCAAACACCAAGGCCGAACTGCTGATCTTCGTGACGCCACGCATTCTGAGCGACACGCTGCAGTAACTCCGGTCTGCACCCATGGAAAGAGGCGGCTTCGGCCGCCTTTTTTTTTGTGCGACTCGCATGGCGCAGGCGGCCGATTAAACTTCCGTCGCCGGTTATGGTCTGTAACACGCCGCCCGAGCCGCAGTGCATCGCTGCATGGTGAGCCAAGCTATGCCACACCGAGAACGGAAACCGATCATGGATATGCCCGAATCCCCATCGCTGAGCCACCTGCAGCAGTCCTTCGCGCAACTGCGCGACGATCTGCAGCGTTGCATCATCGGTCAGCCGCATCTGATCGACTGCCTGCTGGTGGCCTTGCTGGCTGATGGCCATCTGCTGGTCGAGGGTGCGCCCGGGCTGGCCAAGACCACCGCGGTGAAGGCATTGGCCGCCCGGATCGAGGCGGACTTCCATCGGGTGCAATTCACCCCCGATCTGCTGCCGGCCGATCTCACCGGCACCGACGTGTTTCGTCCGCAGTCGGGCAGCTTCGAGTTCGAGCGTGGCCCGCTGTTCCACAACATCGTGCTGGCCGACGAGATCAACCGCGCACCGGCTAAGGTGCAGTCGGCCCTGCTGGAGGCAATGGCCGAACAGCAGATCACGGTGGGTCGCAGTACGTGGCAGCTGCCCGAGTTGTTCATGGTGATGGCGACACAGAATCCGATCGAGCAGGAAGGCACGTTCACACTGCCGGAGGCCCAGCTCGACCGCTTCCTGTTGCATGTGACGATCGGTTATCCGGACGCGGTCGCCGAACTGGCGATCCTCAAGCTGGCGCGTGAACAGGCCAGTCGTCGTGCGCATCCGGTTGCCACGCCGCCGGCCTTGCTGAGCCAGACCGACGTGTTCGCCGCGCGCGATGCAGCGATGGCGGTACACATGGCGCCGGCACTGGAGGAGTACCTGACCCAGCTGGTACTGGCCACACGCGATGCCGGCCGCTACGGCGCCGAGCTGAAGCGCTGGATCGCCTGGGGTGGCAGCCCGCGCGCGACCATCGCGCTGGATCGCTGCTCGCGCGCGCAGGCGTGGCTGGCCGGACGCGATTACGTGTTGCCCGAGGACGTGCACAGCATTGCCCATGAAGTGCTGCGGCATAGGGTCCTGCTCAGTTACGAAGCAGAAGCCGAAGGCGTGCGACCGGATCAGGTGATCGACCGCCTGCTGGATCTCGTGCCGCTGCCGTGAATGTCGTCGCGCAACATCGCGTGGACGGCGACGGCCGCAGCCAGGTTTCGCTGGCTGAACTGATCGCGTTGCGTGCACGCGTCGGCCGCGTGCGCATGACGCCGCTGCTCAGTCGTGCAGCGCGTAGTGGTCAGCAGTCCAGCCGTCTATATGGCCGTGGCATGGATTACGCGGAATCACGCGTGTACCAGCCCGGCGACGACGTGCGCCGGCTGGACTGGCGACTCACCGCGCGCAGCGGCAAGTTGCATACCAAGCTGTTCCAGGAGGATCGCGAAGGCTGCCTGCTGATCCTGCTCGATACCCATGCCAGCATGCGTTTTGGCACACGGGTGCGCTTCAAGTCGGTGCAGGCGGCGCGCGCAGCGGCTGCCGCCGCGTGGTACGCGGTGCGTGCCGGCGAGCGGGTCGGAGTGATGGCATTCGGTCATGCCGAGCAACTGCTGCGCCCGCAGGCGGGACCACGCGGTGCGCTGGCGCTATGCGGCGCGCTGGCCGAGTGGGACGCATTGCCGCCTTCGGACAAGCTCGAGCCGCTGTCCGATGCATTGACCCGCGCCTCGCGCGTATTGCATGGCGCCAGCCGCGTCTTGCTGATCAGCGATGGATTCAGTTGCGATACGTTGGCTCGGCAGCGACTGCTCGATCTGACCAGGCATGCGGGCGTCAGCGCGCTGGTAGTGGCCGATGCACTCGAACTCTCCCTGGCGCCGGCAGGTCGTTATCCGCTGGAGCATGCCGGTGAGCGCAGCGAAGTGTTGCTGCAGTCCGAACGCCAGCGCCGCGACTTTCAGCGCGCGCTGGGCGTCGGCCCGACGCGGCTCGGTGAACTGGCCAAATCGCTGGGTCTGCGTTGCAGCAGCATCGACACCACGGCCGATCCGTTTGATGCCATCACCGGCCTGTTCGGCAGCGCGAGGTCGACGCGATGATGGCGCCGCCTGTCCCGTCCGCGGCCTCGTCACCACCTGGCCCAAGCTTGCGCGATATCCATCTGCCGCCCGAACCATCGTGGTGGCCACCCGCGCCGGGCTGGTGGGGGTTGGCGACGTTGTTGCTGCTGGCAGTGCTGGCCGCCATATGGCTGTGGCGACGGCATCGACGTGCGCTGCATCAGAGCCAGCAGGTGCTGCTCGAAGTCGATCGACTCGTATTGCGGCATCGACGCGACGGCGACCAGGCTGCATTGGCGAGTGGATTGCATCAACTGCTGCGCCGGGTGGCGCGACGCCACGATGCGTTGGCTACGCAGCAGCGCGGCGAGGCGTGGCGACGGACGCTGGCGCGCATGCCGGTCGATGCGATCACGCTGGAGCAATTGCTGGCGCTGGATCAGCAGATCTATCGGTCGTCCTCGTCATTCGACCATGCCGCGGCCATTACGGCTGTGCGGCAATGGCTGCGGTTGGCGTTGAAGCCGGCAACATGGAAGCGGACTGCGCCGGAGCACGTGCATGCCTGAGTTCGCATGGCCATGGGTTGTCGTGTTGTTGCCGCTGCCGTGGCTGCTGCGCCGCTGGTTGCGACCGGCCGCGCCGGGGCAGGCCTTGCATCTGCCGCAGCCGGGTGTGCAACTGGCCGCGGTGGCGAGCGCTCGTGCGCGCGTCGGCATGCTGTGGTTGCTGGTGCTTGCGTGGGTGTGCCTGCTGGCGGCAGCGGCGCGACCGCAATGGGTCGCGCCACCGCAGGCGCAGCAGCGCAGCGGTCGCGCACTGATGCTGGCGGTGGATCTGTCCGGCAGCATGCGCACCGGCGACATGCAACTGGCCGGACAGTCGGTCAGCCGTTTCGGCGCGGTCGAGGCGATTGCCGGCGACTTCATCAACCGCCGCAGCGGCGACGAAATGGGCTTGATCCTGTTCGGCAGCCAGGCCTTTCTGGTGACACCGCTGACCTACGATCTGTCGGCCGTGCGCGCGCAATTGCAAGGCGCGGCGGTGGGGCTGGCCGGTACCGAGACGGCGATCGGCGATGCGATCGCGGTGGCGGTGAAGCGGTTGTCGGCACTGCCTGAACAGGCACGCGTGCTGGTACTGCTCACCGACGGCGTCAACAATGCCGGCAGCATTGCGCCGCGCGAAGCGGCGCGTGCGGCCAAGGCGGCTGGTGTGCGCATCTACACCATCGGCATCGGCGCCACGCAGATGCGCATACCGGGATTCTTCGGCAGCCAGTTGGTCAATCCCTCGGCCGATCTTGATGCGGGCATGCTGACCAGCATCGCAGCGCAGACCGGCGGACGTTTCTTCCGTGCCACCGACAGCGACCAACTGGCCGATGCCTATCGCGCGATCGACGCGCTGGAACCGATGCCGCAACAGGGGCCGACCTTGCGTCCGCGGCATGAGCTGTTCCGCTGGCCGTTGCTGGTCGCGATCGGATTGTTGCTGCTGGTGATCGTGCCGCGTCGCTTTGGCCGCGCGCGGGAGCGGCTGGCATGAGCACGATGCTGCAGCAGTTTCATTTCCTGCGGCCGTGGTGGCTGGTCGCACTGGCGCTGTTGCCGCTACTGGCCTGGTTGGGTGCGCGGCGTGGTACGGCACAACTGGAATTGTCGCGACTGGTCGATGCCGAGCTGCTGCCGCATCTGCTGCGTGGCCGTGCCGGCAACCGGAGCTTGCCGTTATGGTTGTTCGCGCTGGGCTGGGTGCTGTGCGCGCTGGCGCTGGCGGGGCCGAGCTGGAACCGCATCAGCCAGCCGCTGTATGCAAGCCGCGCGGCGCAGGTGGTGGCGATCTCGCTGTCACAGCACATGCTGGCGCGCGACGTGGCGCCGAGCCGGCTCGATCGCGCGCGCTACAAGGCACGCGATCTGCTGGTCAGCAATCACGACGGACTGAATGCGCTGATCGGCTATGCCGGCGAAGCGTTCGTGGTGGCGCCGCTGACGTCCGATGCGAGCAGCCTCAACGATCTGCTCGATGCGCTGGCGCCGGACACCATGCCGGTGGATGGCGACAACGCCGCACTGGCGATCGAACGCGGCGTGGCGTTGATCCACGATGCCAAGGCCGGCGGTGGTTCGCTGGTGCTGATCACCGACCAGGCCGACGCCGCCGCCGATGCGGCTGCACGCAAGGCGAAGGCCGCCGGAGTGCAGGTCTCGGTGCTCGGCGTGGGCACGCTGCAGGGAGGACCGGTGCCGTTGTCCGATGGTGGCTTCCTGCACGATGCGCAAGGTGGCATGACCCTGGCCCGTCGCGACGATGCCGCTCTCAGTGCGCTGGCGGCGGCCGGTGGCGGCAGCTACGTGGCGATGACGGCGGACCACCACGATATCGACACACTACATGCGCAGCTGCGCGATGCACCCACGGCGGCAGCGGCCGGCCAGGTCGGTGACGAATGGCAGGATCGTGGCCCGTGGCTGTTGCTGCCGCTGTTGCTGATCGTGGCGCTGGCCTTCCGTCGTGGCTGGCTGCTGTTGCTGCCGCTGGTCGTGTTGCCGCTGCTGCCGGCCACGGCCGAAGCGACGACGTGGCACGACCTGTGGCAGCGTCCCGATCAACAGGCGGCGCAGGCCTTGCGGCAGGGTCAGGCGAAGCAGGCCCAACAGCTCGCGCGTGATCCGGCCTGGCGCGGCGCGGCAGCGTATCGCGCCGGCGACTATGCGGCCGCGGCGCAGGCGTTGCAGCAGGCATCCGGTGGCGATGCGGCATACAACCTCGGCAACACGTTGGCCCGGCAGGGCCAGTACCAGCGGGCGATCGAAGCCTATGACCACGCGCTGAAACTCGATCCGGGCAACGCCGATGCCAAGGCCAATCGCAAGGCGGTCGAGGACTGGCTGCGCCAGCAGCAACAGCAGTCGTCCGATCAAAAACAGCACGAAGGCCACAACGGCAGCAAGCAACCATCCCAGGCCGGTGAGCAGGGCAAGGGCGGCAAGTCGGATTCGCAGGATCAGAAATCCGCGCAGGAGGGTGCCAAGCCGTCCGGGCAGCCGGGTCAGGATGGCAAGTCGCAGGCGCAGGATCAGTCCGGGCAGAATTCATCAGAGCAGGACCGTGCCGGCAAGGATCAAGGCGACGGTCAGCCGAAGCCGCAGACCGAGCAGCAGCAGGCCGAGCAAAAGGCGAAAACGGAACAGGCGCAGCAGGCACTGAAGCAGCAGATGGACCAGGCGCTGGCCCATCCTTCGGACAAGGCGCAGACACATCAGCTCGGCACGCTGGCGAAGGACGACCCGCAGTCGAAATTGCCGGAGGATCTGCAGCATGCCCTGCAACGCGTGCCGGACGATCCGGGCGCGCTGCTGCGGCGCAAGTTCGAACTGGAATATCAACAGCGCCACGGCGGCGCACCGAGTGAGGATGAACAGCCGTGATGTTTCGACGATTCATCGTGGAATGCCTGCTGGCGCTGCTGCTGATTCCGGCACTGGCGCAGGCGACCGACGTGCAGGCGACGCTGGATCGCAACAGCGTGCAGCTGGGCGAAACCATAACCCTGAACCTGCGCGTGCAGAATGCGAGCGGTGGTATCGGCATGCCCGATCTGCATGCGCTGAACCAGGACTTCAGCATCCTCGGCACCTCGCAGAACAACAGCCTCAGTGTCATCAATGGCTCGGCCAGCGCGACCCTGACGATCGGTGTGGCGCTGCGCCCGAAGCATGTCGGCATGCTGCAGATCCCCGCGTTGAGCGTGGCGGGCAGCCAGACGCAGCCGTTGCAGGCGCAGGTCAGTGCGCCGGATCCGAACATGGCCGCAGCTGCCAACCAGAACGTCTTCATGGAAGCGCAGGTCGAACCGGCACATGGCTACGTCGGCCAGCAACTGAGTTATGTGGTGCGCCTGTTCTACGCCACCAACATCGGCAACGGCGCGTTGAATGCGCCATCGCTCGACGGTGTGGAAGTGAGCCAGCTTGGCGACGATCTGAACTACGACGCCGAGCGCGGTGGCCGCAGCTATCACGTGCTGGAACGGCGCTATGCGCTGATCCCGCAGCACGCCGGTCACTTCGAGATTCCTGCCGCAAGCTTCCAGGGTGAAGCGATCGACCCGAACGATCCGAACAGCTTCTTTGGCTCCAGCACGCCGATCTCGGCCAGCGCGCCGCCCGTATCGATCGAGGTGCAGGCAGCGCCCGCCGACTGGAAGAGCGCGTGGTTGCCGGCGCGTCAGCTCAGCCTGAGTCTGGATGGCTGGCCGGGCGCACAGGAGCCGGTGCGGGTAGGGCAGCCGCTGAACCTCACGATGAACCTGCAGGCAACCGGTCTGCCGTTCGAGACGCTGCCGGTGCTGAGCCTGCCGGCACTGGATGGTGCCAAGGCTTATCCGGACAAGCCGGTCACCGGCACCCGCCAGGATGGCCAGTGGCTGGTTGGTCGACGTCAGCAATCATTTGCGATCGTGCCCGAACGTGCCGGCACGCTGACCATACCGGCAACTACCTTGCAGTGGTGGAACGTGCTGACTGATCGGATGGAAATCGCACAGATTCCCGCGCACAGCGTGACGGTGTTGCCGGCGCTCGGTGCTGCGGCCGTCCAGCCGTCCATTCCGGCGGCCGCGGCGTCCAGCAGTGGTGCGAGCAGCGCGAGCGTCACGGCGACCGCGACAGCATCCACGCCATGGCGCTGGATCGCCTTGGGCAGCCTCGGCTTGTGGCTGTGCAGCGCACTGGCCTGGTGGCTTTGGCGTCGTCGTCGCCCGCCATCGATCGTCACTCCGGTGACTACACGAACGTCATCCCGCCAATCTCAGCTGGCCTTTCTCGCGGCAGCGCGCGGCAACGACCCGGCGGCACAGGTACGCAGCCTGCTGGCGTGGGCACGCGCGGAGCGGCCGGCGATCCAGCATCTGGGCGAGCTGGCGGCAGCGCTGGACGATGCGTCGCAACGCGCCGCGATCGTCACGCTGCAGCAGCGCCATTACGCCGGCGTGCCGATGCCGGGCGACGGAACGAAGCTGGCGGCCGCGTTCAAGCGCGGGTTCGCCTGGCGTGCGGCCGATGCGGGCGATGATGACTCGGAGCTGCCGCCGTTGTATCCGTTCAAGCTGCACTGAGTGCGTGCTGGAAAGTCGCGCGCATGCCATCGCTGAAACAGCACAAGGTGACATCGATCGCGTCATCGTCAGCAAGCTCGTCGCGCAGCGTGGCCACTGCCACCCTGGCGGCCTGCGCGGCAGGATAGCCATAGACGCCGCAACTGATCGCGGGAAACGCGATCGTGTGAAGTCGCTGCTCGCGCAGCAGCTGCAATGCGTTGCGATAGCAGCGTTCCAGCAGCAGCGCTTCATCGTGGCGACCACCGTGCCAGACCGGTCCCGCCGTGTGGATCACATAGCGCGCGGGCAGCAGGAAGCCGGGCGTGATGCGCGCGTCGCCGGTCGGGCAGCGCACGCCGGGCGCAGATTCGGGCAGCGCGCGACAGGCCTGCAGCAGGGTCGGTCCCGCGGCGCGGTGGATCGCGCCATCCACACCACCACCGCCGAGCAAGCTGGGGTTGGCGGCGTTGACGATCGCGTCCACGCGCAGCGTGGTGATGTCGGCGATGGCTACTTTCAAGGGCATGGCATCGGCGAGGGTGGCGTCTTATGCTTCAGGCAGGCACTTGGGTGCGATGAGGTTGCAACGGATCATGGCGAAAACGGAAGACATTTCCTTCGGCTATCTGCTCAGCGATGTGACCTTGCTGTTCCGCAAGCATTTCGACCGGCGTGCTGTGAAATTCGGCTTGACCCGTGCGCAATGGCGTGCGACCAAGGTGTTGTACCACCGCGAAGGCTTGCGGCAAACCGAGCTGGCCGAGTTTCTGGAGATGGAACCCATTGCGGTGGGTCGGGTGATCGACCGGTTGCAGGCCGCCGGTTTCGTCGAGCGCCGTCCCGATCCAAAGGATCGTCGCGCATGGCGATTGCATACCACCGAGCAGGCGCGGGTGATCGTCGGCGACATGGAGATCATCGCGCGCGACCTGCGCAAGGACGCCACCCGCGGTATCGGCCACGACGAGCTGCAACAGGCGCTGGCGGTGATCGGCCGGATCAAGGACAACCTGGTGGCGCTGGAGCAACAGCCGCTGGATGACGCGCTGTAAGCAATGGGAATAGGGATCGGCAAGTGCCATCGGTTGCGGTTCGAGTGATGCCGTCGAGCGGCATAGTGCGAATCTCATGTCGTGACAGGTAAACCGGAACGCATCAGCTGCGTTTGATATCTCTTGGCTTGTCACGTTTCAGCTGTGCCAGCCGTGTCACCTCGATCCATCAATGCGCGTGATGTTGCCGCAAATTTGCGGAACGAAACGGCGAGTACCAGACGCATGTCCCTGAAAAAATTTTTGCTGCTCGTTGCTGTGTTGGGTTCGGTCGCCTTGCTGGTTTTCTGGTACGGACATCATCGCGCGGCCAGCAACAAGCCTGCCGCCACGCCTGCTGCCGTGCCGGTCAAGGTGGCGACAGCCACGCGCGGCGATGTCGATCTCTCGCTTACCCAGGTGGGCAGCGTCGAGGCATGGTCGACGGTCACCGTGAGTTCGCTGGTGGATGGACAGCTGCAGTCGCTGGCGTTCGTGCCTGGCGCGCACGTGCACAAGGGTGATGTGATCGCGCAGATCGATCCACGCCCGCTGCGGGCCCAGCTCGATCAGGCGATCGGCAATGTGGCACGTGACCAGGCCAACCTGGTCAAGGCCAGGGCGGATCTGGCGCGCTATGCGCCGCTGCTTGCCAAGGGCTATGTCGCGCAGACCGACATCGATACCTACAAGGCCAATCTCGGCATTGCGGCGGCGGCGTTGCAGTCCGATCGCGCGGCGCGGGAATTCGCGCAGACACAGCTCGGTTTCACGCGGATCACTGCGCCATCCGATGGTGTGCTTGGTGCACCGCTGGTGTATCCCGGCGCGGCGATCGCGGCCAACACCACCGGCATCGTGGTGCTCAACCAGATCGAGCCCGTTTGGGTAGCGTTCGCGCTGCCGCAGGACAGTCTGCCGGCAGTGCGGCAGGCGAAGATGCGCGGTGCGGTGACGGTGCAGGTGCAACTCGACGGCGATAGTGGCAAGCCGATCAGCGGCACGCTGGAATTCATCAACAACGCGGTCGATGCCACCACCAGCACGATCACGCTCAAGGCGCGCTTCGACAATGCCGACGGCCAGCTGACTCCCGGACAGTTCGTCAATGTGACATTGCCGACGACACGTATCGCCAATGCGGTATCGGTGCCGGTGGTCGCCATACAGAACTCGAGTACCGGCAGCTTCGTGTTCGTGCTCAAGCCGGATGGCACGATCGAGCAGCGCCCGGTCACCACGGGAACCAGTACCGCCGATCGCACGGTGATCGACAAGGGACTGGCGGCCGGCGAGCAGGTGGTTGTCGACGGTCAGATGCTGCTGGTCGATGGCAGCCACGCCCGCGTCAGCGCCAACTGAGGCCCGCGCATGAACTTGCCGGAACTCTGCATCCGCCGACCGGTGATGACTGCGCTGCTGATGGCGGCGCTGCTGGTGTTCGGCATCGTCGGCTACCCGCAGTTGCCGGTCAACGAATTGCCGAATGTCGACTTCCCGACCATCAGCATCTCGGCCAGCCTGCCCGGTGCCTCGCCGCAGACCATGGCGTCGGCCGTAGCCACGCCGCTGGAGGCGCAGCTGTCGACCATCGCCGGCATCAGCCAGATGAGTTCGACCAGTGCGCTGGGCGCCACCTCGATCACCTTGACGTTCGAACTGGATCGCAGCATCGACGGCGCGGCGCAGGACGTCCAGGCGGCCATCTCGGCGGCGCAGCGCCAGCTGCCGACGCAGATGCCGACGCCGCCGACGTTCCGCAAGGTGAATCCGGCTGACGCACCAATCCTGTATATCGCGGTGACCTCATCGACGCTGCCGTTGTCGACCGTCGACGATTACGGCGAAACCGAACTGGCCCAGCGCCTGTCGATGGTCGACGGCGTGGCGCAAGTGAGCGTGTACGGCTCGCAGAAGTACGCAGTGCGCATCAACGTCAATCCGGACCGGCTCGCCGCGGCGGGCATCGGCATCGATGAGGTGAAGAGCGCGATTGCCGCCGCCAACGTCAACCAGTCCACTGGTTCGTTGTACGGCGCGCGGCAGCAGCTGCCGGTCAGCAGCGACGGGCAGCTGATGCGCGCCGCGGCGTACAACCACGTGGTGGTGGCCTACCGCCATGGCGCGCCAGTACGCCTGGGCAATATCGGCCATGCCGACGACAGTGTGCAGGACGATCAGAAGGCGAGCTGGTTCAACGGCCAGCGCTCGATCCTGCTGGCGGTGCAACGCCAGCCCGGCGCCAACACCGTCGACACGGTGAATCGCATCAAGGCGCTGCTGCCCGGCTTCTCGGCCACGCTGCCGCCGTCGGTCAAGCTCGATGTGCTGTACGACCGCTCTCAATCGATCCGTGCCTCGGTCGACGACGTGCAGTACACCTTGCTGCTGGCCGGCCTGCTGGTGGTGCTGGTGATCTATCTGTTCCTCGGCAACCTCTCGGCCACGCTGATTCCCGCCGTGGCGCTGCCGATCTCGGTGATCGGCACCTTCGGCGTGATGTTCGCGCTCGGTTACAGCCTGGACAATCTCTCGCTGCTGGCGCTGACGCTGGCGGTCGGTTTCGTGGTGGACGATGCGATCGTGATGCTGGAGAACATCGTCCGGCACATGGAAACGGGCATGACGCCGTACGAGGCGTCGGTGAAGGGCGCCAACGAGATCGGCTTCACGATCATCTCGATGACCTTGTCGCTGGTCGCCGTGTTCATCCCGGTGATGTTCATGGGCGGCATCGTCGGCCGTCTGTTCCACGAATTCGCGGTGACCATCAGCGTGGCGATCCTGGTCTCCGGCGTGGTGGCGGTGACGCTGACGCCGATGCTGTGCAGCCGCTTCGTCAAGGCGCACGATCATGAAAAGAAAAACTGGCTGATCGCCCGTTTCGACCGCGGCTTTACCGCCGTACAGAATGGCTACACGCGCAGCCTGCACTGGAGCATGCAGCGGCCGCGCTGGGTGCTCGCGGTATTCGGACTGAGTCTTGCGGTGACCGTCCTGCTGTTCTACGTGACGCCGAAAGACTTCATCCCCGCCGGCGACAGCGGTCAGTTGCGGGTGAATACGCAAGGCCCGGATGGCGCTTCCTTCGACCAGATGGTGGCGCGCCAGCAGCAGCTGGCCGAGATCGCCAGCAAGGACCCGAACGTCGCTTCGTACATGTCGTCGGTGGGTGCCGGTGGCTCGCGTGCCACCGTCAACAACGGCTCGCTGCTGCTGGTGTTGAAGCCGGCCAGCGAGCGGCAGACGCCGGACCAGATCATCGCCGAGTTGCGCAAGAAGTTTGCCCAGGTCCCCGGCGTCAAGGCTTTCATCCAGAACCCGCCAGCGATCCAGATTGGTGGGCGCCAGTCCAACTCGCAATACCAGTACACCTTGCAGTCGACCGATCTGGATGCGCTGAACAGCTGGGGCAACAAGGTGACCCAGGCATTCCAGCAGCTGCCCGGTTTCCTCGATGTCACCAACGATCTGGATCTCAACAGTCCGTCGGTCGAGGTCAAGGTGAACCGCGAGAAGCTGGCGCCGCTCGGGCTGACCATGGCGCAGGTGCAGTCGGCGCTCGGTACCGCCTTCGGTGCCAATCAGGTTTCCACGATCTACAGCGCGGCGACCCAGTACTGGGTGATCCTGCAGGTTGATCGCCGGATGCAGAACGATCCGGCGGTGCTGTCACGGCTGTACGTGACTTCCAGCAACGGAACGCTGGTGCCGTTGGGAACGGTCGCCAGCTTCACCCGTGAGCCGCAGGTACTCACGGTGAATCATCAGGGCCAGCTGCCGGCCGTGACGATATCGTTCAACCTCGCCGCGGGTGTATCGCTGAGCGATGCCGTGGCCAGCATGAATGGCGCGATGGCCAGGATCGGTCTGCCGGCGACGATTTCCGGCAGCGTGCAGGGCACCGCCCAGGCATTCCAGGACTCGATGCATGGCATGGGTCTGCTGCTGTTGCTGGCGGTGTTCGTGATCTATCTGGTGCTGGGCATCCTGTACGAGAGTTTCATCCATCCGTTGACGATCCTGTCCGGCCTGCCGGCCGCCGGCGTGGGTGCCTTGCTCACCCTGGTGCTGTTCCACGCCTCGCTGGATCTGTTCGCCTTCGTCGGCATCGTGATGCTGGTCGGCATCGTCAAGAAGAACGCGATCATGCTGATCGACTTCGCGCTGGAGCGGCAGAACGTCGAGAACATGCCGCCGCACGAGGCCATCTTCGAAGCCTGCAAGGTGCGTTTCCGTCCGATCATGATGACCACGATGTCCGCGTTTGCCGGCACGCTGCCGATCGCGATGGGAATTGGTGCCGGCGCGGAGACACGACGCTCGCTCGGCCTGGCCGTGGTCGGCGGACTGGTCGTCTCGCAGGTGCTCACGCTGTATCTGACGCCGGTGATCTACATCTACATGGATCGGCTGCAGCAGCGTTTTCAACGACCCGGCAAGACCAGCACGCTGCCGGCGCAGTAACTTGCAGCGTTCAGTCGGCGGCGGCTAGGCTGGCTCCTCCCTCAGCGAGGATACGAACATGCGCAGACCGGGATCGATCATGGCTGTACTCGTGGCCGTCGCTGGCATGGGCATCGGCGCCATCGCCTGTGCGGCCGCGCCTGCACAGATGGATGCCGCCGCGCTGCAGGGTTATGCCGGCAAGCCGTGGAACAAGGCCGCGCTGATGAACACAACGGTCGAACTGGGCCGTTATCGGAACGTGCCGGTGGTTGCCGAGTTTCCCTGTTCGGATGTGTGCCCGCAGTATACCGTGCGCATCATCCATTACCGGCTGCCACCGGATGTCTCATGCGCGAGCGTCGGTGGTGTCGAGAAGAAGGTGCTGGTGCCGGTGGCGATTACCGTATTGCCGAGGACGTTCTGCATCCCCGAACCGCTGGTGGCCTCGGGGCAGTATTACGCGAAGTAAGACCGCGGCCTGAAATGAAGAAGGCGGCCATGCGGCCGCCTTCTTCATCACCTCCGCGAATGCGGGATTATTCGCCGGCACCGTCATCGGCAAACGCGCCGGGAGCCGAACCGAAGTCGCCGTCGGCTTGCGCCGCCATGTATGAGAAAGCGGCATACACTGCCACGTTCTGCGCCATTTGCTTCGGGTCGATCTTGTCCAGCGTGTCGTTCGAGGTGTGGTGCCAGTCGAAGTAATGCGTGCCGTCCTGGGTCAGCGACAGCGCGGCCATGCCCTTGCCGTGCATCTGCGACAGATCCGAACCACCACCACCAGGCTTCTTGGCGTCGTAGGCCACGCCGATCGGTGCCAGCACCTTGGCGACCTGGTCGATCGCGTCGCGCGCCGCCGGCTTCACGCTGGCGCTCATGCGCCAGACCGGGCCGGCGCCGAAGTCGGATTCGGTGCCGAGCTGAAACTTCGCCACTTCGCCCGCGTGCTTGTCGGCGTAGGCGCGGCCACCCCACAGGCCCATTTCCTCGTTCGCGAACGCGATCACCCGGATCGTGCGGTCGGGCCGTTGCGGCAGATCGTGGATCAGTTTGCCGGCCGCCATCGCAATTGCCACGCCAGCGCCGTCGTCGATTGCGCCGGTACCCGGATCCCACGAATCCAGATGACCGCCGATCGCCACCACCTGGTCAGGATGCTTGCGGCCGGTGATCTCGCCGATCACGTTGGCGCCGGTGTATTCGCCGACCACGCCGCAGTCCAGATCCAGCTTCAGCGTGACCGGTTTGCCATAGGCAAGGATGCGCTCGAGCTGATCGGCGTCGGGGTTGGACAGTGCGGCGGCGGGAATCGCCTTGGCCGGATCGCGGAAGCCGGTCACGCCGGTATGCGCGATACGCTGGTCTGCGTCAGTGCCGGCCGAGCGCAGCAGAAAGCCGGCGGCGCCCTTGGTTTGCGCCAGCACCGGGCCGCCGGTGCGCACCGCCGAACCCATGCCGTAATCGTGACCGTCCCTGGCGCGCTGCATGCGGTAGCCGATATAGACGATCTTGCCTTTCACGCTGGCCGGGTCGGCTGCCTTCAACGCATCCAGACTGTCGAACTTCACCACCTGCGCGGTGAGTCCACCCTTCGGCGTGCCCGGTGAATAACCCAGCGCGCTCAGCACCAGCGATTGCGGGAATGGCGCGACGATCGCCGCGTGTTCGCTGCGGCGCACCCACAGCGGATATTTCACTTCTTCGGTGTAGACCTTGTCGTAGCCGAGTGCCTTGAACTTCGCCACGGCCCAGTCGCGGGCGCGCTGGTCGGCATCGCTGCCGGCCAGGCGCGGGCCGATCTCGGTGGTCAGCGACTCGACGATCCGGTAACCGGTGTCGTCGTGCATCGCCTTGTCGCGCAGTTGTTCGGCCGTCTTTACGGCTGCAGCAGAAATCGTGGTGGTCGGATTGGCGGCGCTGGCGATGCCGGTGGCCAGCAGCAGGCTGGCGGCGAGCAGGGTGAGGGGAACAGGGCGCATCGGGGAACTCCGCAGGGTGAACCCCGATTATGCCGCGGCCGTGAGCTATCGCTTAGGCCATAAGTCATGCCTGCCGCAGAAATACCGAGGGCCGGGCCACAGGAAGTGGCCCGGCCCTCGGGGATAGCATCGTCGCCTTACGCCCTGTTCTTCAGCAAATCGCGGATCTCGGTGAGCAGGGCCACATCGGCCGGCGGTGCGGCCGGTGCTTCTTCCTGTTTCTTTTGCATGCTGTTGATCATCTTGACCACCACAAAGATCGCGGCTGCGATGATGAGGAAGGTGATGATGGTGTTGATGAAATCGCCATAGCCCACCGCCACTTCGGCGATCTTGTGCTTCGGATCACTGTCATCGCCCGGCTTGAGCACCCACTTCAGCTGACTGAAATCGATGCCACCGGTCAGCATGCCGATCGGCGGCATGATGATCTTGTCGACCAGGGAACTGACGATCTTGCCGAACGCGCCGCCGATGACAACACCGACCGCCAGATCAACAACGCTCCCGCGCATGGCGAAAGCCTTGAATTCCTGCAGCATGCTCATGCTCTTTCTCCGTGGATTGGGCCGAATGGCCTATGGACTTTAGCGGAGTGCTGTGAACACGCACAGGGGGTTGATGCGGGAATTCAGACGACCCGGCCGTCCAGTTCGGCGACCCCCACCAGCTCGGCATGGAAGCGGTCGCCGCGCCGCAGCGCAGCAACGCCGGCCGGCGTGCCGGTGAAGATCAGGTCACCGGCTTTCAGCTCGAACAGCGTGGACAGCGCCGCAATGATTTGCGGCACGCCATGCACCATGTCGCCGAGCCTGGTCTGCTGGCGCAGCTCGCCGTTCACGCTCAACCGCAGCATGCTGTCGGCGGTCAGTGCCGCCTCGGCGGCCGGACGCAAGGCCGAGACCGGCGCGGAGTGATCGAACGCCTTGGCGACGTCCCACGGATGCCCCTTGGCCTTGGCCTGCCCCTGCAGGTCGCGGCGGGTCAGATCCAGCCCCACGCCGTAGCCCCACACCAGCGTGGCGGCCTGCTCAGGCGTGAGATCGTGCCCGCCAGCACCGAGCGCCACCACCATCTCCACTTCGTGATGCAGGTCGACGGTGGCTTGCGGATACGGCACGTCGGCGCCGTCGCTGACCACTGCATCGGCCGGCTTGCAGAAGAACATCGGTGCGTCCTTGTCCACGCTGGCGCCCATCTCGCGCGCATGCTCGGCGTAATTGCGGCCGATGCAAAACACCCGGCGGATCGGAAAACGCAGGTCGCTGCCACTGATCGGCAGACTGGGAATGGCGGGAGCGGCGATGGCGTAGGTCATGCCGGCAAGCGTAGCAAAGCGCGTGAACGCCGTCGTGCCTCCACCTTGGATCCGCGCGAGGTGGCAGCTGCAGCGCGCGGGAGGTTATTCTTTGCGCAGTAATTCGAGTCCGGTTGCCGGGGGTGGGAAATTTCCAGGCGGATGTCGATTTTCTTCGATCACGTTCGTCGTCATGGAAAGCACCCTTTCTTCACCAAGGCGACCCACGATGAGCTTGAAGGTCTCTACCCGGCCATGGCAACCGCCCGGGTGACACCTGTCATCGACGATGGCTGATGCTGCACCCTGATCGTGCCGCGGCCGATCGGCCAATCTTGCATCTATCGAGCAACCGGCATGCCGGGCGGGGAACACGAGTGGACAACGCCGAACTGTTGAAGGAACTGCGCATCGATCGCCATCAGCGCGACGATCACGATCGTGGTCCGGGGCGCTGGCCTTGGATCATCGGTGGCGTGATTGTGCTGCTGCTCCTGTTCGGCGGCGCCGGCTGGCTTCTGTCCGGCCATCGTGCGGTGGCCGTGCAGACGGCCACGGCGATCGCCCCCAGTTCCGGCAGCGAGGCTGGTGCCGTGCTGCAGGCGACCGGTTACGTCACCGCGCGGCGGCAGGCCACGGTATCGGCGCAGATCACCGGCACGCTGACCGCGGTGCTGATCGAGGAAGGCGATCACGTCACCAAGGATCAGGTGCTGGCACGGCTGGACGACAGTGGCTACAAGGCCAATCTCGAGGCCGCGCTGGCCCAGGCCGAATCGGCCCACGCGCTGGTGGCGCAGTATCAGGCACAGCTGGCGCAGGGTGAACACGATGCCGCGCGCCAGCAGACGCTGGCGGCAAAGGGGCTGGTTTCCGCGCAATCTGCCGAGCAGGCGCGTACACAGGTCGATACCTTGCGCGCCCAGCTCGGTGCGCAGCAGAAACAGGCCAAGTCGGCCGATGCCCAGGCGGCAGTGGCGCAGGTGAATTTCGACTACACCGTGGTGCGCGCGCCGTTCACCGGCGTGGTCACTACCAAGGATGCCCAGGTTGGCGAGATCATCTCGCCACTGTCTGCCGGCGGTGGTTTCACCCGCACCGGCGTGGGTACCATCGTCGACATGGATTCGCTGGAAGTCGACGTCGACGTCAACGAGGCCTATATCGGCCGGGTCAAGCCGGGCATGCCAGCCGAGGCCGTGCTGGACGCGTATCCCGACTGGAAGATTCCCGCCCACGTGGTCGCCATCGTGCCCACCGCCGATCGCGGCAAGGCCACCATCAAGGTACGCGTGGCGCTGGAAAAGAAGGACGCGCGCGTAGTGCCCGACATGGGCGCGCGCGTGTCGTTCCTGGAAGAGAAAACGGAAGCCACCGCACAGGTGCCGCTGGGCGTGCTGGTGCCGGCCACGGCGATCGTGCAACGCGACGGCCACAGCGTGGTGTTCGTCGTCGACGGCAATGCAGTGCGGCAACGCACGGTGAACCCGGCGACGCAGCCCTATGGCGAGCTGCGCTTGCTGCCGGCGGTGGTGAAGTCGGGCGACAACGTGGTGGTCTCGCCGCCGGCCGAGTTGCACGACGGTTCGGCCGTCCAGATGAAGAAACCCTAGTTTTTTTGCGGGAGCGACCGGGATCGCTCCTGCAACAGCTCACACATCCGCAAGGCATTCATCGGAGAAGCACATGGGCACACTGATCGATATCCAGAATCTCGCCAAGACCTATGAGCGCGGCAAGCAGAAGGTCGAGGTGCTGCATCACGTCAACCTGGCGATCGCCGAAGGCGACTTCCTCGCGTTGATGGGGCCGTCCGGCTCCGGCAAGACCACCTTGCTGAACCTGATCGGCGGCCTCGACACGCCGAGCGCCGGCAGCATCACGGTGGGCGGCCAGCGCATCGACCAGCTCGGTGGCGGTGCGCTGGCGAAATGGCGCGCATCCAACGTCGGCTTCGTGTTCCAGTTCTACAACCTGATGCCGATGCTGTCGGCGCAGCGCAATGTCGAACTTCCACTGCTGCTCACCAAGCTCTCCGGTGCCCAGCGCAGGAAGAACGCCTCGATCGCGCTGCAGCTGGTGGGCCTGGCCGATCGCGCCAGCCACAAGCCGAGCGAGCTGTCCGGCGGCCAGCAGCAGCGCGTGGCGATCGCCCGCGCAATCGTGTCCGATCCGACCCTGCTGGTCTGCGACGAGCCGACCGGCGATCTCGATCGCCAGTCGGCTGAAGACGTGCTCGGCCTGCTGCAGCAGCTCAACCGCGAACACGGCAAGACCATCGTGATGGTCACCCACGATCCGAAGGCGGCCGATTACGCCCGCCATACGCTGCATCTGGACAAGGGCACCCTGGTCGAGCAAGGCGCGTTTGCGTGATGCCTTGAAGGGCATCGCGCGCGCCGTGCGAGGGCGAGGCAGGAAGCCGAGCGGCAGCGCACCAAGGATGGTTGCTTGCCTCACAAATCCGAGAGGTCACGATTCATGAAATACCTTCATCTGATCTGGGCTGCGCTGTTCCGGCGCAAGACCCGCACGATACTCACCCTGGTGTCGATCATTGCCGCGTTCCTGCTGTTTGGCATGCTCGATGCAGTGCGCACCGGATTCGACCAGGCCGGCAACAGCGCCAATGGCGCCGAGCGCCTGCAGACCGGTTCCCGGCTTTCCTTCATCCAGACCTTGCCGCAGTCGCTGGAAGCGCGCATCGCGCAAGTGCCGGGCGTGAAGATGGTGACTTACGCGAACTGGTTCGGTGGCGCCTACCAGGATCCGCACAACCAGGTCTTCAGCTTTGCGGTGGAGCCGAACTACCTCGACCTCTATCCGGAGATGGAAGTGAGTGCGGCCGAGCGCAAGGCATTCGACAACACCCGTACCGGTGCGCTGGTCGGCGAGAAGCTGGCCGAGCGATTCCACTGGAAGGTGGGCGACAAGATCCCGATGCAGTCGACGATCTTCCCGAACCACGAGGGCAGCAAGAACTGGACGTTCGACATCGTCGGCATCCTGCACTCGAAGGACAAGAAGTCCGGCGGTTTCTACGATCAGATGTTCCTGCTGAACTGGAAGTACTTCGATGAGACCACGCCATACAACCGCGGCCAGGTCGGCTGGTATGTCACACGCGTCACCGACGTCAATCAGGCCGATCGCGTGGCCAAGGCGATCGATGCGATCTCGGCCAACTCCGATCATGAAACGCGCACGCAGACCGAGGCGGCGGCGACGGCCAACTGGATGAAGCAGCTGGCCGACATCGGGCTGATCGTCAGCTCGATCATGGGCGCGGTGTTCTTCACCCTGCTGCTGTTGTCGGGCAACACGATGATGCAGGCGGTACGCGAGCGCACCTCCGAACTGGCGGTGTTGAAGACGATCGGTTTCTCCAGCCAAAGCGTGCTGGCGATGGTGCTGGCCGAGTCGGTGTTGCTGCTGTTGCTTGGCGGCGTACTGGGCCTGGGTCTGGCGATGCTGATGGTGGGCGGTATCCAGGCGAAGATGGGTGGCGCGATACCGATGGCACCGGTGGATGCGGGCATCTGGCTGCATGGTTTGCTGTTGATGATCGCCGCCGGCCTGCTGGTCGGTGCTTTGCCCGCGATGCGCGCGATGCGTCTGAACATCGTCGATGCACTGGCCGGGCGCTGAGGAGAACGACCATGTTTCTGCATTCCCTGATGTTGTTGTTCTCCGCCATTGCGTTGCTGTCGACCGCGCTGCTCGCGCTCTGGATGCTGCTCACCCGCCAGGGCCGACAGGCCATGTCGGTCACCGCGGTCGGGATCAGTACGCTACGGCAGCGCCTTGGCATGTCTTCGGTGATCGTGATCGGCATCGCCGGGGTGGTGGCCGTGCTGGTCGCGCTGCTGGCGATGGGCGACGGTTATCGCGAGACGCTGAGCAAGACCGGCAGCGCCGATACCGCCATCGTGATGCGCGGCGCCTCCGCCTCCGAAGTGATGTCGGTACTCGACCATGACAGCGTGACGCTGATCCCGCAGACGGCTGGCATCGCCAAGGATGCCAAGGGTCAGCCGATCGCCTCGCCCGAGCTGGTGGTAGCGGCCAACCTGCCGATGAAGGGTGGCCAGGCAGACGACGAGGGCAGTGTGCAACTGCGCGGCGTAAGCGATCAGGCTTGGGCGGTACGCCCGAACCTGAAGATGGTCGAAGGCCGCAAGTTCACCCCCGGCATGCGTGAGCTGATCGTCGGCAAGGGTGCGGCAAGGCAGTTTGCCGGGCTGGAACCGGGTCATGAGATCCGGCTCGGCAGCCAGCTGTGGACGGTGGTGGGCGTGTTCTCTTCCGGCGATGCGATGGATTCGGAAGTGTGGGGCGATGCCGGCGTGGTGGCAGATACCTACCGTCGCGGCAGCAGTCGTGCGTCGGTTACCGTGAAGCTGGCCGACCCCGCTGCGTTCGATGCCTTCAAGGCCACGCTGGAAGCGAATCCGCAGCTGAAGGTGGACGTCAGCACCACGCTCGACTACTTCAGCAAGCAGTCCGAAGGCATGAGCACCTTCCTCACCATCATCGGCATCGTGGTCGGCTCGATCATGGCGATCGGCGCGATCTTCGGCGCACTCAACTGCATGTTTGCCGCGGTCGCGGCACGTGCACGCGAGATCGCCACATTGCGGGCGATCGGTTTCCGCGGTCTGCCGGTGGTGGTGGCGGTGATGCTGGAAACCATGTTGCTGGCTTTGCTCGGCGGCGTGATCGGCGGCTTGCTGGCGTGGCTGGTATTCAACGGCTATAGCGCTTCGACACTTGCTGCCGGTTCGGTCGGCAAGCTCAGTTTCGAGTTGCGGGTTTCCGCCGAACTGTTGTGGGTCGGTCTGCTGTGGGCGCTCACGATCGGCTTCATCGGCGGTCTGTTTCCCGCCGTGCGCGCGGCGCGATTGCCGGTGACCACGGCGCTGCGCGAACTGTAGGGTCGATCGGCGGGAGCGCATGCATGCGCTCCCGCCATGTCATCTACGGCATCACCGGCGGCACGTAAGTGAGCGTCAGCCCCAGCAGCCACAGCATGCCCAGCACCAGCGGCACGTGCACCACCAACTGCATGAAGGTATAGCCGACCACGTCGCGCGCCTTCAACCCCAGCACGCCGAGCAGCGGCAGCATCCAGAACGGGTTGATCAGGTTCGGCAATGCCTCGGCCGCGTTGTACACCTGCACCGCCCAGCCCAGGTGCACGTGCAGATCGTTGGCTGCCTGCATCACGTACGGCGCCTCGACCAGCCACTTGCCGCCGCCGGATGGCACGAAGAAGCCGAGCACCGCCGAGTACGCACCCATCACGGCCGGGAAGCTGTCGGTAGTAGCGACGTGCACGAACAGGTTCGACAAACGATGCGCCAGCGTGGCGCCATCGGCCGCGGGCACATGGGTCAGTATCGCGGCAATGCCGCCGTACAACGGAAACTGGATCAGCACGCCGGAGGTGCCGGGCACCGCGCGACTCACCGCATCGAGGAAGCTGCGTGGACGCCAGTGCAGCAGGATGCCGAGCGTGAGGAACAGGAAGTTGTAGGTGTTGAGATTCGCGATCGCGCTGATCGCCGGCTTGCTGGCGAACTCATGGCCGAGCCAGCCCAGTCCGAGCAGGCCGATCGCCAGCGACAGCAGCGGGCTGTATTCCAGCCACTCGCCGGGTCGCGTGCGCGGCGGCAGTGCCGGTGTCGAGGTTTCGCCGACGTCGAAATCCTGCGCGGTGCGTGCGTTCGCCTCCGACGGCGCGGTGAACCAGCAGATCAGCAGCGACACCGCGATCAGCACGCCGGTCAGCACGAACGACTGCCACAGGAAGATCGTCTCGCTGAATGGCAGCACGCCGGTGATTGCCAGCAGGCCCGGCGGCATGCTGGCCGGATTCGCCTGCAGCTGCGCTGCCGATGACGACAGTCCCATCGCCCAGATCGCGCCGAGGCCGAGATAGGCGGCCGCGCCGGCGGCGCGGTAATCCATGCGCAGGTCGGTGCGGCGCGCCAGCGCACGTACCAGCAATCCGCCGAACACCAGCGAGAAGCCCCAGCTCAGCAGCGACGCCAGCATGCTGACCAGCGCCACATAGACGACCGCGCCGCGTCCGCTGTGCGGTGCGTGCGCCAGCACATCGATGAAGCGCGCCACGATCGGTGCAGTGGCCAGCACATAGCCGCCGATCACCACGAACGCCATCTGCATGGTGAACGGGATCAGGCTCCAGAAGCCATCGCCGAACGCGCTCACCGCCGCGGTGGGCGTGGCGCCGAAAGTGAATGCGGCCAGCGCCACCACTACGACACCGAGCGCGGCGAATACCCAGGCGTCGGGGAACCAGCGCTCCGCCCACGCTGCGCTGCGCAAGGCTGCGCGCGCCATCCATCCGTCTTGCGATGCGTTCATGCGGCTCTCCGTCGATGATCGCGACATCGTCGCCCCCAACGGGTCGCACGGGCAAGCCGACCAAGTTCGAGCAGGACGAGGTACCACCTCTTTGTGGGAGCGGCTTCAGCCGCGATGCTCCTGGTCAAAGGCATCACGACTGAAGGCGCTCCCACGACCAAAGGAAATCCTTTGAGAGGCAAGCAAGGGAGGAAGCAGAAGCCGCATGATCGGTCCCTCCCCTGCAAAGCAGGGGAAGGGCAGGAGGGGGTGGCTTTTGATTTATGGCGAAGAGCAACCCCTCCCCTGAAGGACTCCCTTCGGTCGCCCCCTCTGCAGGGGAGGGAGTCATCATTCAGCGCTTCTGCTTGGCCAGCGTGATCACCGCCACGCCAAACAGGATGATCGCCATGCCGGCGAGGTCGTAAGGCCCCACATGTTCGCCGGCCAGCAAGACACCGAACAGCACGGCCACCGGCGGATTCACGTAGGCGTAGCTGGTGGCGACTGCTGGCCGTGCGCGCTTGAGCACATACAGGAACGCACTGAACGCGATGATTGAACCGAACACGGCCAGATAGGCCAGTGCCAGCGTGGCCCGCGTGGTCGGATGCGTCGGCAGCCGTTCGCCACTGACAAAGCCGACCAGCAGCAACGCGACGCTGGCGCAGAGCATCTGCGCGGCGGTGTTCATCGGCCCCGGCGGCATCTCCCTGCGGCGGCTCCAGGCCGAGCCGAACGCCCAGCACATCGCGGCGACCAGCAAGGCCAAGGCACCGAGGCGCGAGCCGGACAGGCTGCTGCCCAGGTTCAGCACGATCACGCCGGCAAAGCCGATCGCCAGGCCGACGCTCTCGCGTCGGTTCGGCCACTCGCCGTACATGCCGGAAAACAATGCAGCGAACAGCGGCATGCTGGCCACCGCCACGGCAGCGATGCCCGAGCTCACCCGCTCCTCGGCAAAACACACCAGGCCATTGCCCATGCCGAGCAGCAGCAGGCCGGTGAACGCGGCATTGCGCCACTGCAATGGCGTCGGTGGCGCCATTCCGCGCAGGCGCAGAAAGCCGTACAGCGCGACGCCGGCGCACAGGAAACGGACACCTGCCAGCACGAACGGCGGATAGCTTTCCAGCGCGTAACGGATGCCCAGATAGGTCGAACCCCAGATTACGTACAGCGCGAACAGCGCCAGCGGTATCAGGAAGCGGGGATCGGTCAGGTTGCGCGGCGATGCCGCCGTGGCACCTGCAGAGCTATCGGACATGGGAGCGGATCGTGTGGGGACGGCGCATTATCCGCGAGCCCACTGCGCTTGTCGCCAAGCAGCTTCCCCGTCATGGGGCGGCTTTGGTTGTGATGCTTCCGCTCAGTGCGCGACCGGACGACCCTGCCGGATCACCACGAACTCGCCTTCCAGCACGGCCGGTTGATGGGCCGCATTCGGCGCAGCGGACTTCGCCGGAGCGCGGCCGAGTTTCCATTGACGCACGGCCAGCAGCACGACACTGCCAACCAGCAGGACACCGGCGACTACCAACCCGAATACCAGCAACACGCCAATCAGGGTCACGCCCAACAGCAGCGACAAGGCACGAACCAGAGGATGGCGAGGGCGACGCATGGAAGGCATGGAAAAGTACATGTGTTAAAAATCCGTATGGTAAAATCAACGACTTACGCGTGTAACGATGGGGCCATCCGGCCCCCGAGGCAAGTGCCGATGGATACAGTTTTCCCCGTTGAATCGCCAGACCAGCAGGTACTCTGCCGGCTGGACGAGATTCCCGATGGTGGCGCCACCGCGGTCGCCGCCATGCTGGCCGATGGCGGGGTCGATCCCGAACAAAGCAGCGTGATCCTGTTGCGGCGCGGCGAGCAGGTGCGCGGCTATCTCAACATCTGCCCGCATACCGCTCGCCGCCTCGACTACGCCCCCGGCAAATTCCTGCTGAAGAACGACACCCTGATCTGCGCCGTACACGGCGCCACCTTCAACCAGGCCGATGGCTTGTGCATCGCCGGCCCGTGCCGCGGCGAACATCTGCGCGAGGTTGCGGTGCAGGTGCAGGACGGGGTGATTCATTTGCTGCCGAGAGCCTGATCAGTCGTGCAGACAGTTGCCGGCGACTTCCCGCTGTCTGATCCCGACGACGGGATGGTCATAACCGGCACGATACTCATCAGACGCTCGAATCGCGTATCGGATCAATGGAACATCAGGTTGATCGCGAGCAGGGTCACCACGAGTACCAGCACGGTGAGCGGTGCGCCGACGCGCAGGAAATCCTTGCCCTTGTAGCCGCCGGGGCCGGTGACCATCATCAGCGCCGGATGGCCGGAGCTGAGCAGGAAGGTGTTGGACGAGGACACCGCCACGATCAGCGCATAGGCCGACGGGTTGCCACCGGTGGCGACGGCCACGCTGATCGCGATCGGCACCATCATCACGGTGGCGCCGACGTTTGACATCACCTGCGAGAACAGCAGGGTGAGGATGGCCAGGCACGCCTGCAGCACCCACGGTGATGCGCCGCCCAGATGTTCCAGCACGACCTGCGCGATCCATGCGGCGGTGCCGGTGGCATCCATCGACCAGCCCAGCGGGATCAGACACGCCGTGACAAAAATCGTCTTCCAGTTGATCGCCTTGTATGCCTCGTCCATGTTCAGCACGCCGGACAGCAGCATGCCGATCGCACCGGTCATCATCGCCACCGACAGGTCGAGATTGGTGAACAGCGCCAGGCACTTCGCCAGCACGAAGAAGCCGACCGCCTGCCAGATCTTGCCGGGGCGCTGCTCCTCCTTCGGGATGTCGGTGACGACGACCAGATCCTTGTCTTCCGCCGCCAGCGCCAGGTCGCGCCAGTTGCTGTGCAGCACCACGGTGTCGCCGGCGCGCAGGCTGACTCCGCGCACGTCGTCGCGGAATACCTGCTCGCCGCGGGTCACCGCCAGCACCGAGATGCCGAAGCGCTTGCGCAGGCGCAGCTCGCCGACGGTGTGCTTGATGAAGCGCGAGACCGGCGGAATCACCACTTCGGAAATGCCGGCGCGGGTCGGGTTGAACAGTTCGCCGAGCTGGCGCATGCGGGTCGACAGCCGGCACAGCTGGTTGTTGGCGAACTGGGTCAGCTGCTCGCGCGGACCGAGTACGCCAAGCACCGAGCCAACCCAGATCACGTGGTCGGCCGGCGGCGCCATGCGCGCGTCGTTGCCGCTCTTGATTGCCAGGATCAGCGGCGCGTCATGCAACTGCTCGACCTCGCCGATGCTCATGCCGACCAGCGGGCTTTCCGCGGTGACGGTGAGCTCGGCGGTCTCGCCGCCGATACCGTAGGTCTCGGCGAAGTAGCTCTCGGTACGGCCGGGCGTCACCTTCAGCCGTTCGTCCTCGTGGCCGGGCAGCAGCTTGCGGCCGAAGAAATAGAAGTACGCCACGCCAAGCAACGCCAGCGCCAGGCCGATCGGAGTGACGCTGAACAGGCCGAACTTCGGGATCGTGTGCGCGCCCGGCGGCAGGTTCACGTTGGCGCTGGCGATCAGGTCGTTCAGCACGATCAGCGGCGAGTTCGCGATCAGGGTGGTGTTGGTCGCGGTGAGAATGCAGAACGCCATCGGCAGCAGCAGTCGCGACAACGGCACGCCGGTGCGTGCGGACAGCCGGCTGCTGACCGGGATCATCAGCGCGGCCAGCGCCTGGCTGGGGATCACCGCGCTGAACAGGCTGGCGACCAGGTTGATCACCACGCCGAGGCGCGATTCCATGCCGCGCGCCATGCGCATCACGAAGCGCGCAGTGAGGTTGAGCACGCCGGCGCGATCGAGCCCTTCGCCCATGATCATGATCGCGATGATCGCGATCACCGCGTTGCCGGCGAAGCCGTTGAACACGCGCTCGGACGGGATCAACCCGGTCAGGCCGATCACCACCACCACCAGCAGCGCGACCATGTCGGCGCGGATCCACTCCAGCACCAGCATCAGCATGGTGAAGCCCACCAGCCCGAGTACCAGGATCATTTCGGGGGTGAGCGAAAGTCCCACTAGCTGACGTCCCGGAAGGGCAGCGGGTTATGGCGGATACGGCGGGGCAGTGGAAGCTTCACGCTGCGTCGATTCGTCCCTGGATGAGTGGCGTGAGTATAAGCGGGCTGATGCGACGGCTGGTGAACCCAGAGCCAAGAGCGACCCAGTTCCTCACTGCATGCAAGGGGGCACGGCGTGCCGGCCTGTGCTCATCTCCTGGTTCGCGAGAGGAGGCTGGAGGGCGTAGAGCTCCTCCCCTCAGACTTTCCGGTACAACAAATCCCACACTCCATGCCCCAGCTTCAACCCACGTCGCTCGAAATGGGTTTCGATGCGCCACTCGGGTTTCTCGGCGTACTGGCCGGGGCCGAGCTGGTTGCGCCAGGCCGGTGCGGCTTCCATCACCTCGAGCATGTGTTCGGCGTAGGCCTGCCAGTCGGTGGCCAGGTGCAACAGGCCGTCCGGTGCCATCCGCGAGGCGAGCAGCGCGACGAACTCGGGCTGGATCAGCCGGCGCTTGTTGTGACGCTTCTTGTGCCACGGATCGGGAAACCAGATGCGTGCTTCGACGAGGGTGCCGGGCGCGATCTCATGTTCCAGCACTTCGACGGCGTCATGTTTGTACAGCCGCACGTTGCCGGCATCGCGTGCGGCCAGCGCATTCATCAGCCGGCCGACGCCGGGGCCGTGCACTTCGACGCCGAGGAAGTCGCGCGCCAGGTCGTGCTCGCTGGCCCACGCGAGCGCTTCGCCATTGCCGAAGCCGATCTCAAGCACCAAGGGTGCATGGCGGCCGAAGTTCGCGGCGAAGTCGTGAGGTGTGCCGTGGTAGTCGATTCCGAAACGCGACCACAAGGTGTCGAACGCGCGCTGCTGTGCTGGTGTCATGCGACCCTCGCGCAGCACGAAGCTGCGGATGCGGCGCATGTACTCCGGTGTGGAATCGTCGTGATCGGGGCTGTCGGGGGTATCGATCTTGGGCATGCGCGCATTGTAGCGGCTGG